>CEPX01198274.1_pt1 | contig 27236 bp, 30 predicted proteins | sample 361361 | NCBI WGS metagenome assembly CEPX01 (sample SAMEA2619974, study PRJEB7988) | marine metagenome | biome: marine biome (ENVO:00000447); feature: mesopelagic zone (ENVO:00000213) & marine oxygen minimum zone (ENVO:01000065); material: "saline water (ENVO:00002010), including plankton...
GCCTTTCTTTTTGCTGGCTTTCTCTTAGCCGGCTTTCTCTTAGCTACTTTTCTTTTTGTTTTTCTTTTTGCTGGAGCTTTCTTTCTCACAGTCTTTCTCTTTGTTGTTTTTCTTTTAGCAGGCTTTCTCTTAGCTGTCTTTCTTTTCTTTGGTGCTGCTTTTTTTCTTGCTGCCATGATCCTTACCTCCTTTTTTGTAATTAAATAATTTTTATAAAAAATTTTACAAAATTCTGTGTAAAATTTGTTTATTAGATGCAATTTTAAATATAAAAACGTATTGTTGCGTAAAAAATTCAATGTTTTGACGAAAAAATGCAAATGTTAAAAAAACTTTTAACAGAAAAAAAATTTGAAATAAAATTATGCGTTTGTTTCGGTTTTTTCTTCAGAACTTTCTTTAGAATTTGTTTTTACAATTTCTTTTGAATAGAAAATTATTGGATGTGATACCGGACAGTTAGAAACACATAGATTGTAAGACCTCATTTTATCACAACTCGGAGAACTATACCCTTTGCCTTTGACCCCTGCAATTCGCTCAACCTGATACGTAGTTGTTCTTTCATTAAAATTAGGCACATTCCTGAAAGCATCAACTATTTTGCCAGATTCCATTCCTACAGAAGCTAAGAATGTCGCAATTGCAAATCTCCCTGAATGATTCACATTAATTCCCTGAACTAATTCTGAATAAAGTTTTGACATACACGGCGGAAAAGATTCTGGAGATACTTTCCCAAAATCTGTTTTGGAAAATCTTTTTCTTACACTTTTAGAAAATTCGGTTTCGATACTTTCTGCAATTACTTTGAAAAATTCTGGGATTCCTTTCAGCGGTACCGGAAGAGAATCTCTTATATCCTGACCAACAACAATGGATATTAATCTTGCAAAATCATTTTTTGTTAGAAACACTTTTCCTTCTTTCAATTCTCGGTTAACAAGTTTCATAAAAGGCGCCTCAAGGTTGGGTCTCAAATAATCAGCCATATTTAGTTCTACAAAAAAATCAGGGTTATCAGAAAGAGAAAATCTCAGATTAAGTTCTGAAGCCAAGTCAATTAAAACTTCATCTTTTTCTTCTTCCAGATTTCTGAAAATTGAGTTTGAAAACAACTCGGAAAATTTCCGGTAAAGTTCATAACGCCCTATAATAGAAACCAATATTTTTGATGCAGGAAATGCAAGTATTTCGTTTTTCAAAAGATCAGAAGATGCCTGTATTTTTGGCATGTATTCCTGATCAGTAAAAGCAGCATGCACCATTGCTTTGGATCGGTTCAGAATTGATTCCGGAATGTTATCAAGAGTAAAGTCTGACTGTGCAATAACATTTTTTGCAACAACAGAAAAAGGATATTTTTGGGAAAACCTTAGTTCAGGAACAGAAAACATTTAATCACAGCAACATGTGAGCTAAATAAAATTTTATTTCGCTTTTCCCGATGCTGAAACTTACTTTCATTGCAGAATCACTTTTAAGTTCCAGTTTTATTATTGATTCAGAATCTGCTTCCTTAACAATATTCTGCAAATAAGTCAGTGAATATTTTGATGTTACCAGTGTATCAGATTTTACTTTTACTTTTTTTGCATGAGCAGAATCCGCCCTTACCTTTCCGGCTGTTCCTTTTGATTCCAGAAAAAATTTTCCGTTGTCAACTTTAAGCACAATACTTGAACTGAACAATGATGCATCTTTCAAAGCTTCCCTCAAAATTTTTGCATTGATTTCAACAACAGCATCATAATCTGCAGCAGGAAGTTTCAGGTCATCCTCTGAAACATCAATTAAAGGAAGAGTGAATGAACGATCTAATTCTCCTTTGAAATCTATTTTGAATTCTGAATCAGTTAAGTCAATAACTAACTTATCATTCTGCATTGCTCTTGAAACAATCTTGTTTAACTCTGCAAGATTTATCCCTACAAATGATGGTTCTATTGAAAATGAATCAAAAACACTCTTGCTGATTAAATAATCCACCAAAACTATCTGACTGGGATCAATAGCCCTAAAATGAATCCCGTTATCATTGAATCTGAAATTCCCTTCCGGAATAAAAGACGCAATAGCCTCTATTCCTGATTTCAGAAAATCCACCTTGCTTAATTCAATCATTTTAAACCACTAAAATGTATTGATGCACTATATTGGTTTAAATCTTTTTGGCATCTAAACCAAAGTATGATAAAGAAAATGTACATCGGTTCAGACCATGCGGGATATGAAACCAAAGAGGCATTGCAGAAATACCTGGCTAAAAAGGGCATTGAAACAGTCGATCTTGGAACTCATGATGCTGAAAGGGTTGATTATCCTGATATTGCAGAAAAGGTTTCAAAGAAAGTTGCCAAGGATAGAGGATCTTATGGTTTGCTGGTTTGTGGCACCGGAATAGGAATGAGTATTTCAGCAAACAAAATTAAGGGAATAAGAGCTGCTAATCCATTTGATAATTACACCGCAAAAATGGCACGCGAACACAATGATGCTAATGTTATATGCATTGGCGGAAGAACTTATAATTCTTCTAAAGCCAAAAAGATTCTTGGAACTTTCTTAAAAGCAAAACCAAGCACAGCTACTAGACACAAAAAAAGAGTCCAAAAAATCTCTAAATTAGAGAAAGGAAACTAACAAATTAAAATAGTTGAAAGCATTAAACTAATTATGGCAAAACAACCAAGGCAAGACAGATTAAGAGATATTTTAAGAGAATCAAGATGGCAAGACACTCAAAGCCACATAAAACAAGAACCCGGTCATTATTTGAAAGGTGAACTACCTTTTGTAAGACAAGAAACTACTCGATTCTTTAATTCATTTAAGCCTAGAAAATATAAAAGAGGTTATCAAGCAGATTTATTTCTAGGAAAGCTTGAAAGTGCTTTAGTTCTTAGATTAAGAAAAATAGATAATGGAAGAATTAAAAATGTTGGACATTTAGGAATTGCATTCAATAGAGTCGGCGGTGAAACTGAAGTAATAATAAATGTTCTCCAAGGAAGAAGAAATAATATTGGAAGGATGCAAGAAATTCAAGAAGTTTTCAGGAAATCCTGGCAGCACTTTTTAGTACAATTAGTAATTGACCAGGCTTATCGACAAGGATATTCAAAAGTTAAGCTTGTTAGAGCTGAAAAACAATTTTGGATAAAACACAAATTGGGAATTCTAAAAAAAAGTCCTAAACAGATTACACAATTAAGAAGAAAATTAAGAAAACTTGAAAAAGAAGGAAAAAGAGGTCAGAAAAAAATCCGAGAACAAATTGAAAAATTCGAGGAAGAAGTTGATGAAGCAAAACAAGTGGTTGAAAGTTCAAGGTGGCTTTACGATAAGACAGCTAATGAGTTAGGTTTGAAAACTAAAGAAGGAGATTATTGGGTTTTAAGATTTCCAAGAGCTAAATAAAATTCACTCACTTTCAATTCTCGGAGCTAGGAAATACATCAGTTTTCCTTCACCAACAGAATAAGAAATTTCTACCGGTGCGTTAGATTTTAGTTTTACTGTTACTTCAGTTTCAGCTGAAGCTGCTTTGGTTACGCTTACTAAATAATCTAAAGGAAACATTGCTCTTGTTTCATCACTTGCTTTTAATGAAATAACTGATTCGTCCTTGTCGCTGTAAATATTTTCAAGATTTCCCTTGCTTGAATTAGCCCTCACAATGAAAGAATCATTTTCAACAAGCATAAGAATATGGGTTGAAATTAAATTAGCGTCTTTAAAAGAATCCACTAAAGCATCAGATCTGATTTTTACTTCCGCATCAAAATCAATTTTTGGCAAAGGCAGATCAGCAATTGAAATATCCAATAACGGAATATGGAAACTTCTTTTTGATTTTCCCGTAAAAACAACTGTTAACTTTGATTTGTCTTCTGAAATTGAAAGTTCTAACGAATCAGTACTTTTGGCTCTTGACATAACCTGATTCAGATAATTTAAATCAACACCGATACTTGTTGGTTCTTTTATTTCAAGTTTTTTGAAAGCTTTTTTAGGCAGCTGAAAATCAACAAGGGAAATCTGAGAAGGGTCTGTTGCTTTTAAACTTAAACCGTTTTCATCAATCTTGAATTCTGCTTCATCAACAAGCACAGCTATTCCGTCCACGAATTTCTTGAAAACCGCTGCATTCTCGAATATTAGTTCCATTTTATCACTTAAGTATTTGCCTTGGCAAAGGATTAAAAATCAAAACCCAAAGGGTTCTGATGAGTCACCCAAATCTAGCAAGAGCCAGTCTTTCAGTGGGTTCAAAAGTAGTTATGCACTTATCCAGAGAAACAGACCCTTTTTGAGATAGAGCAATACAATTGAAAATCCACGGTAGATCATCAAAAATAATGAGTTTTATATGACCTATTAAAGGCAGGTGGAATAAGTATTTTCCTCTTAGATCTTCCACAGAAACCGGAGTAAGAATAATACAATTCGTTCCGCCTGAACTGCAGTCCTGATCCAAGCGATTGTTATTATCCCCCATTGTTAAGAGAAATTCTCCGTCAGGAGCATTGATTTTTAGCACAGCTCTGTGGATTATATCCTGATTTCTTAAAGGGGAAAAGTAAACCACTATCGGGCCGTTTTCATCAAACTCAAATTCATCAGAACCAATCTTTATAGAAGCGTCTCTTTTCACGCCGGAGTTATTAATTCGTTCTCCTATGACCGCATATTCACTGATTAATTTTCCTTTTACAGGAAAATCAACATTCGCTTCGGCTAATTGCAAAGAAGCTGCGCCTGTTAGTATTACTATATCTCCCCTGTAAAGAACCGGTTCCATTGATCCTGAAAAAACAATTACTAATGGCGCATCCGTACCTAACAAAAACGCCAGCACAAAATTGTAAAGTACAAAAGCAAATATAAAAGCAGAAACAAGATAAACTGAAAGAGTAATTGCTTCTTCTTTTTCAAAAAAGAAAAGGTAAATGTAAACTATTCCGAGAAGACCAACTATTGTTGTTGAAAAACCAAATACAATTGACACCAGCAAAGAAAGAATCAAATAACTTGAAATGAATACTCCCCACTGAAGGTTTTTGTCAAGAGAATTTATTTTCGGAAGCAGAAAAAGATCTATGTAAGTAAATGGATCTAACCATTTTAGTTTTTCTTTTAATTCTTTAAGCATGAAGAAAAAGTAAGGTGAAACTATTTAAGTTGTTTCCCTTATTTGACTGTTTTTTTGACGCTTTTCTGAAACTCGTCCAAATCTTTTTCTATTTCTTTTGAAGCATCTTCCAGAACTTTCTTTGGAGTTTTTCCTTTTGTTTTTATAACAAACTTTGCATTCTCATCATTCGGATGTTCAACCAAATATGAAACAAACTCAACTGCAGAGTTGTCTAAAAGTTTTTGTTTCAAAAGGTTTGGAAAACTGTGCTTTTCACCTTCCAAAGAAAACTCGGCATAATCCTTTTCGCTTTTTATTACATTCATTTTCATCTAACTCACCTCAAAGTATACAAACTGGAGATTTTTCTTTCCTCAGAATCTCCTGTAACTGTGTCTCTTAATTTATTATCAATCAAAACCAAAGGTTTTCTTGATTTAACTCCATAAGCTTTTACCACGCCAAATTCCTCTTCCTTACTTCCAAGTTCTATATTGTAAGAAGTTACATCTAAAACTCTGGCTCGGATAATATCTCCGGCCCTGTACATTGTGTCAATTGAATCAACATACGCATCAGCAATGTTGGAGATTGCAAGAGAAGCATTTCTGTTATGAACTGTTCTGTTTTCGCCATCTTTCTCAGCAGAAATTACTTCTATTAGAACAGCATTTGTTTTTACCATGGAAACTCTTCCGTAAACTATGCTTCCTTTTTCAATAAGTTTAACAGATCTTGAAAATTTCTCAACACTAACCTCATGATTGTTAGAATCAAGTTTTTTTACTCCTACTGAATCAGCATAAACATTGCCCTCATCATCCTCAAATGCATGAGCACCAGCCATGAATTCCTCTTCATATGCAAGAAAATTGCCAGGTATCACTAAATCGTCTTTTTTCAAAAGAAAGCCTCCAAAAATAGCTCTATTACAAGAATAACTTCCTTTTAGAAATGTATATAAATTACTATGATTTAATTCAACTAGATGGTATTAGAATCGATTACTAGTTTAAAACTTGCTGAGAAACATCCTGTGGTGCTGTTTTTTACTGCTTTTATAGTGACCACCATAGCTATGTTCATTACTTACAAATTATTCCCCGCCAGCAGCTCAGTTCTCACAATAGCCTTTGTAACTGTTGTTTTTATGCCTCTAATGCATAAAATGTTCAGACAAGAAGAAATTCAGGAAGTTGATGAAAAAAATGTACCTTTCGCATTCATAGCAACTCATTTTGATGTTATTCATATTTACAGCTGGATTTTCATAGGAATGATTGTGGCATATACTTTCTGGGGAGTGGCTCTTCCTGATACTACTGAAGACTGTACAGGTTTTGGTTGTTTTCTTCCTGCAAAACAGGAGGTGTTTTCAGAGCAGTACAAGGTTCATGGAAAAATAACCGGGAAAGTAATAGGAGAAACTGAATGCTTTAATGAAAACACCAAAAGTTTCGGGGCCTGTTTCGAACTAATATTTGTAAACAACGTATGGGTCATGAGTCTTGCGATTATTTTTTCCATAATCTGGGGAGCAGGGGCTATTTTCCTTTTAGGCTGGAATGCATCAGTAATAGGGTTATTTTTAGCATTTGAAATAACCGCAAAAAGCATTGATGCAGGGGTTGTAAGAGCTCTTGGTTATCTGCCTCATGGGATTCCTGAAATAATGGCTTACTTTATAGCAGCATTAATAGGAGGAATGATTTCTGCAGCAATCTCCAAAAAGAAATTCCAAAAACACGAACTAAAAATTGTTTCGATTGACACAGGTCTTTTGTTGTTACTAGCAATAATTACTTTGTTCATTGCAGCATTCATCGAGACAGCAAGCATATTCAACTACTTTGATGCAGCACTAGCAGGAATACTTGCATTCGCAGCACTCTACTTCATACTTTACATTCCAAGCGTGAGGTACAGAATTAATAAAATTAGGAAAAGGGATTAGTTTTGGGTTAATTCTCAGGTGCTCATACCAAGGTAATAAGTTAATCCATTGCTGTTTCCTTCTCAACATAAAATAAATCAGGATTATAATTTCCTTGTCCATCTGTGAAGATTTGTTCGAAGTAGAGTCTTTGTCCGTCAGCTGTTAGGCTTGGTTCTCCTACTGCAAAGTTGCTTGAGATTACAAGTTCTGGTTCTGCCCATTCATTATCCGCCAAACTTCTTGATTTGTAAATACTAATATTGTTTCCCACTATCCCTAAATCAGATGCAAAGTAAAGTGTATCTTCAAATAAGAAAGTCTGCATATCATCCCCATTATTATTAATTGGGGCTGGAAGAAGTTCTGGTTCCTGCCAATTACCATTTACTTTTACTGATCGATAGATATTGTGGTTAGCAAACTCTGCAGGTCTGTTACTCCAAAAAAACATTTCGTCATCAGAATAATTTACAAAAGGATCACTATCAGAATATTCAGAGCTAACTATTTCAATTTTTATTGGGTCTCCCCAAACTCCGTTAACTCTTTCTGCATAGCCTATGTCTTCCACATCATCTTCAAAGCCAGTCATAAAATAAGCTTTGTTTTCACCAGCATAAACAAAACCCCCTACTGGTCTTTCAAGAGTTAAAGGATGAGGTATTGGTTCTGTCCAACTATTACCATCTTTTTGAGTGTAAAAAAGATCAGCCCTTGGCCATTTCCCGCATTCATGAGGCGGGAGCTGAGGAAAACGTTCGTGAGTGCATTGGTATTCATCATCCCTTATTGGGCCTGTTACTCTTACTTCATTATTAAAAAGGAAATTAAAAACATCAATGTTAGTGTAAATGAAAAAGAATTCTTCACCAGTAGGAGAAATATACGCGGCTTCCTCCCAACCCCCAGTACTAAAAGAAAGTAATTGTGGTTCACCCCATTCATCGCTTGTAAATGCAACAGCATTTGCACGAATTTCGCTCCAATCCATTTCATGAGTTTCACAAGTCGTCTGACATTCTTCTATTGTTTGGAAGAGTTCTGTTACTTCGCAGCCGCCCCAGATGAAGTCTTTGCATGTGCCATCTACTTGATCAAAATAATATCTTGTGAATAGTGCTTTGCATGGTCCTGTTTCAGGAGCAACTTCACACATATTGGTTGTTGTTTGTGCTTCAAAACTCAGGATTTTGGAAAGTTTTACACTATCACTGATTTTTTCAGCTTCCACACTTAATTCATGAATTTCCGCAGTAATGTTTTGTATTCTGCACCTGAATTCTAAATTATCTTCTGTTAAGCATAATTGTTCACAACTAGTGCTTTGGGTTGGGCATAAAATAGTTGGTTCTGAACTCAAAGTAACTTGTGTGATGATACTTGGTTCGTCAAAAGTTATTACAAAAGTTTTCTCATCAATATCAATATCTCCATCAGCATCAATTCCCTTCAAAACAGAATTTTCTGTAATTGGGTCTCCAACAGAATCAGAAAAAGAAACCGAACCGGTTGATCCTGTCGCACCAGTTGTAGGCACAATAGGATTTCTGATTGATGACCTGCCAGAAGATTCTAAATTATCAAACGCACTTCCACTACCAACCTCAAAATTTTCAGAACCAGTCTGATAAATATTAGTAACTAAAACAATAACTATAATAGAAACAAGAATAACCCCGCCAATACCCAACAAATAAGACAAAGAACCCTGAGCTTTAACCATGCTAAAAATTAGATCTTTGAAATATATAACCTTAATTAATACTTAAAAAAACAGAAATTCTAGTTCTTCTTTTTCAAAAACGCTTTTATTGCAGGAGCATACTTTTTCATTAAAGCTTCAATTTCTTCATTAGACATTTCTTTAGATGAAAATGAACTTGCAATTTTTGCCACATTAAAGTAGTTTAATGAATTCTTCCCTAGAAAGTCTTAAATCCTGTTTAATAATCCTGTTCAGCAATCCTGGCGGGATTGGAGCTGAGTGAACTGCAATTGTAAGAACTCTTCCGTCTTTGTGTTTGAATGTTTTGTGAGAACCTTTTTGTCTTATTTCTACAAAATCCAGTTTTTTCATTATTTTAATCAAACTTTTACTATTTACTACGGGAAGTTTCATACTATGACCTTAATCATTCCCACGACAGAACCAGAGTCAACCTTGATTTTTTCACTTTTTAAAACATTTAAATGCAATTCAATAGCTTCCTTAATATTATTCATCAATTCCTCAATAGAACCTGCATATGAATAACAACCAGGCAAGGCAGGCACAGAAGCAAAAAACTGCCCGGAATTTCCATCTTTTTCAATAACAACATCAAACGCCTTAATTTTCATAACAATTCACCTAGTAATATATGGATTAGAAACAATTTATTCCTTTTGGTTTATACTCGAGTATAAAAATCATGTTTTTGAACTAGTTCTTCTTTTTCAAAAACGCTTTTATTGCAGGAGCGTACTTTTTCATTAAAGCTTTAAGTTCATCCTGAGACATGTCTTTTCCTGAAAATGATTGTGCAAGTTTTGTTAACTCCATAGGAAAAATGAATTTTGTTGATTTTCCCTCCCCAAGTTTTTCAAGAGCCTGAACATAATAGTAAGCAAGAGCCTTATCATTCAGTTCCAGGGTTGCTGCTTTAACCGCTTCGATCTCCGCTTGCCTTGCTTTTGCCCCTTCCATTCTTGCAAGCTTTTTTTGCACAGCTGCTTTTTGTTCATGCATTGCATTCAAAACAGTTTTTGGAATCTGAATATCTTTAATTGCCGCTTCCTCAACCTGAACCCCCCATTTTAGAGAAAGTTTTTCAAGGTCTTCTTTCAGGCTTTTGTTAAGCTCCTCAATACTTGAAATCAATTCAGACAAAGTTAACGAACCGGCTTTATCCCTTATCAAACCAATAACAAACTGCTCTGACGCTCTTACATAATCAACAACCTCAATCACACTGTTGATTACTGATGCATTGTCTCTTTTTACTCTAAGATAAATAACCGCATCAATAGTAACCTCAACATTATCCTCAGTAACAATGTTTTGTTTTGGAATATCAATTGTTCTTGTTCGGGTATCAACAATAGTAGCACTTTCAAACGGAGGGAATATTAGTGTCCAACCCGGACCCGCAACTCTTACAACTTTACCTAACCTGAATACAACTGCTCTTTCAAAATCCCTCAAAGTAATCAAATAATCGAATTTAGCGAACAAGAAAAGTATTATCAGAACAGGAACAATCCAGAAAGCATTATCAACAATGAACTGGAAATTATTAATAAGTATAAAAAGCATTGTTACAGCAAAAACAAACAGTATTATGAAAACAAAGAATTTCACGTTGTCTGACGGCAATTATGATCACAAATCCTAATTAATTCTCTTTTATATATAAGGTTATATACAATTAATTCATTTAAATACATAAGTGATGGTCAAATGGTAAAAAATGAGAGCTTATTGGTATTATGCGTTGACCGAGACAATGATCTTGGGAAAAAAGCAGGCATCAGCGGACCAATTGTGGGAAGAACTGATTGTATAAAAGCAGCCGCAAAACTTGCTATTAGTGACCCCACTGATTCTGATTCAAACAGCATTTTTGGCGCAGTGAAAAAGTTTGATGAAGTAAAAACCCATTCAAATGCACAAATGGCTGTGCTAACAGGATATGGAAAAACAGGTTTTGAATCGGATCATAGAATTATTCAGCAGCTTGATGCTGTACTAGATGATTTTCCCGCAACAGGAGTTGTATTAGTAACTGATGGTGCTGAGGATGATCAGGTTATTCCGATAATTCAGGGAAGAGCCCCGATAGTTTCAAAGGAAACAATTATTGTAAAGCAGGCTTCAGAGGTTGAATCAACTTATTACACAATAAAGCAGGCATTGAAAGACCCTGATTTTGCAAGAACATTTATTCTGCTTCCGGGAATCATTGTATTACTTTGGGGTGTTTTAGCATTTGCCGGAGCTGAAAAACTATTCTTCCAGAGCATGCTGATTGTTGTTGGTTCTTATTTAATTTTGAAAGGAACCGGTTTAGAGGAAAAGATTGCAGGAGCAATTTATACTGTAACCAAAAGCATGTCATTGCAAAGAGTCAGTTTTCCTTTTTACTTAATGACTATTTTGTTATTCATAATTGGTTCTTGGGCAGCATTCACAGAATTTAATACTCTTGGAAGCTCCATATTCTCAAGAGCTTCGGGAGCTGTTGGGCAGATATTATTGTTCCTTGCTTTAAGCTCGATCTCATTTTTAGTCGGGAAAAGTGTTGATGCTATACAACTCAAAAAAGCATTTTTTATCAGAAAATACTTTGTCACAGGAGCGGCTGTATTCATACTTTGGTTTATCATGGATGCAACAAGACAAGTTATAGCCGGAGCTCCATATGCAGATCTTGCGTGGTTCAGTTCAAACGTAATAGCAAGCTTTGTGTTCGGAGTAATAACCTACAAAATATCACAAGTGCTTGATTTAAGAAAAAAGATAACTGAACTATTGATAGATTTGCCTGTTTACAGCAAAGACGGAAAATGGATTGGTTCAGTAGAAGCTATTAAACGAAAAGACAGCATTACTTACAAGAATAAGAAAACAAACAAAGTAGTGCAGATAAAAGAAGGCCAGTTTATTTTAAGCGAAGGAAGAGTAATGCTTAATTAGAAGCAATTTTTCCTTTCAAAACTTTAGACAAATTTAGTTTCATCAGCTTTTTCAGACTTGTTAGGAGTTTTGTCTTCGCAGTACTTTTAACAAACGCATACTCAAGTACCTCTGAAAGGTTTTTCACAGGAATTATTTTTACTTTCTTTAATCTTTCAGCAGACAAAACAACATCAGCTAAGTTTGAATAAGGAATTATTACTTCCTTAAAACCGGCATCAACAGCAGCGGTGATCTTTGAGGTTACTCCGCCCACAGGCATGACCTCTCCCCGTACACTTAAAGAACCGGTCATTGCCAAATTTTGTTTAATCGGAATTCCTTCTAAAGCAGAAACAACTGCTGTTGCAACACTAACAGATGCACTATCCCCTTCAACACCACTATAAGACTGTAAAAATTGGATGTGTAAATCGTGCTTGAATATATCCTTTCCTGAAAGCTTCTTTATAATCGCTGAAACATTCTGCACAGCTTCCCTCGCAATTTCCCCGAGCTTTCCTGTTGCAATAATCTTCCCTTCAGCACTGGATTGTGCAGGGGCAATTTCTGCCTCAATAGGCATGATCAAACCAGCATCACCATCAGCCATAACAGCCAAACCATTAACTCTTCCGACAGCACTTCCTTCATAATTATAAACATCATAATCCTTCCTGTCCTCAATTATTTTTTGAACCATCTGCTGTTCAAGAGTTCTGGCGCTCATCTTTGCTTCAACAACATCCTGAGAAGTAACAAGCTTATGGCTCTTTTCAATAGAAAGATCTCCTGCAGCCCTTATCAAACCCCCAAGATCACGAAGTTTCAAAGTGAGCTTGTTCTTTTTCCCAGCACGTCTTCTTGCTTCAAAAATGATTTCCTTAACAGCATCCATTGCAAAATGCGGAATCTTACGATCCTTATTAACTTCCTGTGCAATAAACTGCACAATCTTATTCCTGTTTTTCTCATTATCATCCATGTCAACATTCATATAAGCTTCATAACCATAACCTCTGATTCTGCTTCTTAATGCAGGATGAACCTTTTCCAAATCTTTATAATTTCCAGCTGCAACTAAAACAAAATCACACGGAATTGGTTCTGTTCGGGTCATTGCACCGGAAGACATTTCAGACTGGCCGGTGATTGAATACTTTTTTTCCTGCATTGCAGTTAAAAGTTCCTGCTGGGATTTCATTGTAAGAGTTGCTATTTCATCCACAAACAAAACTCCGCCGGAAGCTTTGTGAATCATTCCCGGTTCAACTCTTAAATGTGCAGGAGTTCCAAGACCGCCGCTTTGTAATGGATCATGTCTTACATCTCCTAAAAGTGCACCGGCTCTTGCACCTGTTGCTTCAAAAAACGGAGCAATCTTTTTTGCAGCATTATTAATCAAAAGTTTTGGTGCAACAGCCCCTGATTTCATTTTAACCTGCGCACCTAAAGCAAAACCAATCATCAAAAATCCGCCAAGAATTAAAGTGGCCGCATAAACAACATCAGGCATAAAACCTAATGACCAGACAACGTAACTCAGAATAAACCAACCAAGAGGTAACACTAAACCCAACAAACGCATGTTGTCTTCCTGTGCTTTGTTTTCAATCCTTGCCTGTTCTAAAAATTTTTTCCCCTGACCTGCTCTTATAACTCTTATCTTCGGATTGTTCTGATCTTCTTCATTCGGATAAACAAGAATATCGATCAGTTTTTGTAAAGGCATTATTTCTGACATTGCTTTTGCAAGCATTGATTTTCCTGTTCCGGGAATTCCAATAAGTAAAACATTTCTTTTCTGAATAGCTGCTTTTCTGATTAATTCAACTGTTTTTTCCTGACCAATAATCTGATCTAACAGTAATTTAGGAACTTGTACCTCTTTAGTAGATTTGAGTTTCATTAAGTCAGCCATATTACACTATATATAAAAGAGAATGAATTAAATAGGTTGCTTGAACAATCTAAACTGATTTACATGAGTGATAAAGTAAAAATAGTTTTTTTAGGCACTAGTGCCAGTACACCCACAAAGAACAGGGGTTTAAACAGCGTAGCGATTAGATTTGAGGGAGAATGGCTTTTATTTGATGTTCCGGAAGGAACACAAAGGCAAATGATGCAATCAAAAGTAAGCTATTTGAAAATAAACCATGTTTTTATCTCTCATTTCCATGCAGATCACATTTTAGGTTTAGGCGGTTTGCTAGCTACAATGAATATTCATGGAAGGGACTGGCCAATAACAATTTATGGTCCGAAAGGGATTACGGGAAAAGTTGATTCAATGCTGAAAATTGCAATGTTAACTCCGGGATTTGAGGTTAAAACTGTTGAGGTTAAGAAAGGGAAAATTCTTAGCGAAGATAAATTTTCAATTACTGCAACTCCGCTTAACCATGAAGTGGAGTGCTTTGGTTATGTGTTTAAGGAAAAGGATAAAGGAGGAGAATTTAACAGAGCTAAAGCGATTAAGTTAGGGGTACCTATTGGTCCACTTTTTAGTGATTTACAAAAAGGGAAAAAAGTGAAAGTAAATGGAAAAACAATTTCTCCTGAAGAGGTACTTGATAAAAACAAAGCAAGGCCCGGGAGAAAAGTTTCAATGATTTTTGATACGCTTCCTTCAAAAAATTATTACAAAGCAGTGGAAAATTCTGATATACTTATTCACGAATCTTCATTTTTGGATAAAATGAAAGAACGAGCAAAAGAAACAATGCACTCTACTGCTCTGCAAGCAGGGGAAGTTGCAACTAAAACAAAAGCAAAAAAACTAATCTTATTCCATTTAAGTGCAAGGCATAAAGAAAATGATAAATTTGAACATGAAGCAAGGCAAAGCTTTCCTAATGTGGTTGTTGCAAAAGATCTTATGGAGATTGAATTATGATATTTATAACCCATCGCAGATGGGTTGGTATATGCGTACCCCACCGACGCAACGGTGGTAGCAAAGGATTTAATGGAGATTGAGTTATAGGTGTTAAAATGAAAGCAGTTGTAATCGCAGCAGGAAAAGGAGTTAGGCTTAGGCCTATTACTGATGAAATACCAAAATGCATGGCTGAATTAAAAGGAAAGCCGATGCTTGAGCACGTTCTTGTTAATCTGAAAAAAGCAGGTATTAATGAGTGTCACTTGGTTGTTGGTTACAAAAAAGACGTTATTGAGGAACACTTTGGTCCTGAATTTGAAGGAATGAAACTAAACTATTTTGTTCAGGAAGAACCAAAAGGAACAGCTCATGCAATAAGCCTTGTAGAAAATTACATTGATGAGAACTTTTTGGTTACTAATGCAGATGTAATTGTTGGTTCGCAAAATTATCAAAGTATTATTAAAACTGATGAGTTTGATAAAGCAAATGGAGTTCTTTTAGCAAGGAAAGTGAAAAACCCATGGAGATATGGAGTATTGAAAACTGAAGGTCAAAAATTATTAGATATTGTTGAAAAGCCACAGCCGGGAGAAGAACCAAGTAACCTTATCAATGCCGGAGTTTACAGATTCGGAAAAGATTTTTTTGAATCTATAAGAGAAACCCCGCTGTCAGAAAGGAACGAATATGAGCTGGTGGATTCTATAAAAATTTACATGAAAAAAGGAAAAAATATTGAATTTCGTTCTTGTCAGGGAATGTGTGTTGATATTGCTTCAAAAAAGGATCTGGAAGAAGCAGAACTAATTCTTGATGAATTGTTTCCTATGTGAATTTGCAAACAAAATTAATTAGTTGAATTAGCAGATTAAGGCGTCTTAAACGATTGACCTGGCTTTAGAATAACAGGAACTGTTTTGAGAATACTCTTATCAATTCTTGATTTGAATTCTTCAGGATCAGCAATTATTGAATCAAAAGAATTGTAATGCATTGGCACAGCATATTTAGGTTTCATTGTTTTAGTAGCACGGACTGCATCAATAACATCCATGGTGGAAGAACCTCCGATAGGAAGAATTGCAACATCACAATCAATGTCGTTAAACGAATCGGTTAGAGCTGTGTTTCCTGCAAAGAAAATTTTTTCGCTATCTTTTGTAAAACAAAAACTCAAAGGATAAAATGAATTAGGGTAATGGGCACTTCTAACCTCAATATCCACGCCACGTAAATTTAATTTATCACCAACTTTTACATTATTCTTTAAACTAGGCGCAATATCCAGATCACTCAATACAGATTCATGACCAATAACAGAAGCATGATCTCTGTTTGCTATTGTTTCAACAACTTCTTTATCAAAATGATCAAAGTGTTCATTGCTTACAAAAATTAACCCTATGTTTTTTAGTTTACTGACATTAACAGGGCATTTCATATTCAATTGAAAAGTTCCTTCCTCAGGAACACTGACAAAAGGATCAACCAAAATATTAATGCCGGTAAAAGAAATTTTAAAAAAAGAATGCCACAAGTATTGGAGTTTCATTTGATCACTACAAGAGAAAAGTGAGCGGAGTATATTAAACCACCCTCTTAATTTCACTTATTAACACAAGTAAAGTAAAAATCAGAAATTAGTCAAAAAACTTACAAATGAAAAGTTTATTTAATAATTAAACTAATATATATGAATCATGAAAAGAATTGTTTTAGTATTAAGTTTGCTTTTTCTTTCAACGAGTGTTAACGCAATTGAAATAAACCAATTAACAATTGATATTGAAGTTGATAACGAAGGATTCGCAAATATAGTTGAAAACTATGATCTTCAGTTCATTAGTCCGTTTGAAGAAGCGGAGTTTGTTAATCAAACAATTGAAAACTCATCAAGTTTACAGGCATGGCAGGCAAATTATGAATTTTTTTACCCTAGATTTGCACAAAGCATTACTGAAATAAGCCCTACACCACCAATAAAAATCGGGTTTAGTAATGAAGCAAACAGATTAACCTTTGAGTATAGTTTACGTGAAAGGTTTGCAACTTTAGCATCGGAAGAACAAAGATCTGATTTTTTCATAATAGATGATAAACAGTTGTCAAACTTTCTGGAAACAAGTACAATAGTTATCCCGGAAAATAACACAATCAGAATAAGCATTCCTCAAAATTCAGAAATTGACACTTCAAAACTTCCTGAAAAAGTTGTTATCTCAGGAAATACAATTCTTCTCAGCGGGATTCAGAGTAATTCAATCTCTCTTGAATATAGAGTGCTGAAACCAATAGCGCCAACAAGCGGAGAACTTATACAGGGACTTTCAGGAATTTATGTAATACTAGCACCAATATTGATTGTGCTGCTGATAATAACTTACATTAAAAAAGATGAAATAGAAAAAAAAATCGAAAAATATCTTGTTAATCATTCAGAAATAAAAACAGGAAAGGAAGAAGAACTTGATATTGAATTAGATTAATTTTTGAAAGAACGATGCTTCTTTATTTCTCCCTGAATAACTCCTTTGAATTTTATTTTAAGTTTTTTCAGAATATTCTGCACACTATAATCATCAGTGATAACAACAAACTTTTCATTTCTTTCTCTGAACTCAATAGCAAGAGCTATAACTGAGATATCCGTATCACTTATTTCAGTTCCGGATTCTGCACATTTCTGATTAGTAATTTGAATAGACAACGGACACGGATCCTGAACTGTTAATAATTCCTGACTTTGAGCATTTTCTGCTAAGGATTTGCTTCTGAAATCCTTCAACTCATCAAAAACCATAGAAGTAACAAAATACTTATTTCCTTTTTCAAAAGAAAAATTCTCATCATTGAGAAGCGCAGGAGAATCTAAGATATAAATCATGCCAAAAACAACCACTGAATAGGTTTACTATCCAATACTTTTAATACTAATGATATATTATAGTCCTGTGGTACAATGGATCTAAAAGCCAAAATACGATCATTAAGCGATATTGAAAAGAAAACTCTTAAAGTTCTCTCAAGAGAAGAAAAAGAAATTTCTGAAATAAGCAAAGAGTCTGGATTGAATATCGATTCTGCAAGGAGAGCGGTTGCGTGGTTAGAGCAAAAAGGATTTGCGAAAGTTGATCCTGTAAAAACAATCAAAGCAGGTTTAACCAAAGAAGGGAAAAATGCTTTATCTCAAGGTTTGCCTGAACAAAGAATGCTTGATGTTCTTTCTGAAAAAGGAATGAATTTTGATGACACAATGAAAAAAGCAAAACTTTCTCATCAGGAATTTAATGTTGCTTTGGGTTTGAACAAAAGGAAAAATTTTGTTATTATTTCTAAAAAAGAAAAACCAATGCTTGAATTAACAGGAATAAGCAAGGGTTTTGAAAGTGAAGAACAAAAAGAACTTGAAAAAATTTCTTCAGGAGAAAAACCAGATTCAAAAATAAGCAAGGAGTTAGCTTCAAGAGGATTGATTGAGGAAAAGGAAGAAATAACAAGGAAAGTTTCAATTACAAAAGAAGGAAGCTCTGCCATCAGTTCAAAAGAATTCTCTAAAGAAAGAAGCTACAATATTCATGAAAAAGTTCCTGAATTATTTATTGGAAAAAAGCAGCCTTACATTCAATTCCTGAACAACATAAGAAAAAAATTAGTTGCTCTTGGTTTCAAGGAAATGCCGGAAAGATTGGTTAATCAGGAATTTTATAATTTTGATGTTCTTTTTCAGCCGCAAAACCATCCGGCAAGAACATGGACTGATACTTACCAATTGAAAAATCCTAAAACAGGAAAGCTCCCTAAACAGGAAAGAGTAAACGCAATAAAGCACGCTCACGAGCATGGCGGGAAAACAATTTCAAAAGGCTGGGGTTACAACTGGAGTGATGAAATTGCAGCAAAACTAATGCCAACAGCTCACGGAACAGCAGCTGATGCAAGGCAGATGATAGAAGGAGTTGAATACCCGAGAAAATATTTTGTAATTAATAGGTGCTTCAGACCTGATGTTTTGGATGCAACTCACTTAATTGAATTCAACCAATTGGACGGTTTTATTGTTGGAGAAGGATTGAGTTTCAGAAGCCTTCTTGGAGTTTTGAAAGATTTTGCAACTGAAATTGCAGGTGCAACAGACGTCAAATTTTTTCCAGATTATTATCCTTTTACAGAACCAAGTGTACAACTAAGCGCTAAACACCCTGATTTAGGTTGGGTTGAATTTGCAGGCGCAGGAATATTCAGACCGGAAATCACTGAATCTTTAGGAATCAAAGAACCAGTATTAGCATGGGGCATGGGAGTTGACAGGTTAGCCATGTTCAAACTCGGAATTAAAGATATCAGAAAATTGTTCAGTGATGATTTAACTTGGTTAAGGAAATCAAAAATGGTGATTGATTAATGCCAACCATAGAAGCAAGCAAAAAGGATCTGGAAAAACTTATAGGCAAAAAGTTCAGTGCTAAAGAATTAGATGAAGCATTAATGTTCATTAAAGGAGAACTTGATAAAGTTGAGGGAGATGTGCTTACAATTGATGTTAAGGAAACCAACAGGCCTGATCTTTGGAGTGCTGAGGGAATTGCAAGAGAAATAAAATCTAGAGTAGGATTGGAAAATGGAGTTCCTCGGTTTAAAGTCGGGAAGTCAAATCTTGTTGTTTCTATTGAAAAAAATGTGAAAGAAGTAAGGCCTTACACAGTTGCTGCGGTTGTTAAAGGAATAAAAATCACGGAAGAATTAATTAAGCAATTAGTGCAGTTGCAGGAAAAGGTTGATGGAACTCATGGGCGAAAAAGAAAAGAATCAGCAACAGGAATTTATGATTATGATAAAATCAAGGGGAACATAAGATATTACGGGGCAGATCCAAGAAAGAAAAAATTCATTCCTCTCGAATACAAAGTAGAAATGGATTTGGATGAAATACTGGAAACGCATCCAAAAGGAAAAGAATATGCGCATTTATTGAAAGGAAAAAAAGTTTACCCTATCTTTGAGGATTCTGAAGGAAATGTTCTTTCAATGCCTCCGGTAATTAATTCTAATTATTCAGGAAAGATAACAGAGAATACAAAAAATTTATTTGTAGAGGTTAGTGGTTTTCAGCTTGAAACAATCCTTGTGGGATTACAAGTAATGGTAATGGCTCTGGCTGACAGAGGGGGGAAAGTTGAAAGTGTAACTGTCCTTGATTCAAACGGTAAAAAAATTGTTACTCCTGGGTTCAGCACAGAAAAAATTAATCTTGATCCTGATTATGTGAGGAAAATATCTGATTTGGAATTAACTGATAAGCAGATAATTTCACTTTTGGAAAAAGCAAGGTACAATGTGAAAACTAAAGGAAAAAAGTTTGAAGTTGAGTATCCTTCTTACAGAAAAGATATTATTCACCCTGTAGATGTGGTGGAAGATATCATTATTGGTTATGGTTACAATAATATTGAACCTAAAAAAATTGAGCTTAATGTTGTTGGAGAAGAACTTCCTGAGAGATTATTTTTAGACAAAGCAAGAGATGTTTGTGTGGGACTTGGTTTGCAGGAGGTTCTTACATTCAATTTAACATCAAAAGAAAAACAAACTAACAAAATTCTTTCAAAAGAAGAACTGGTTGAAATATCAAACCCTGTTTCCAGCAACTGGGAAGTGATGAGAAAAAAGCTTGTGCCTGAACTGCTTGACTTTTTATCAAAAAACAAACATGCTGAATACCCACAAAGGATATTTGAAATAGGAACCACTCTTGCTATTGATGCAAAAAAAGAAGAAGGGGTTGATCAGAGTTATAATTTAGGAATAGCTATTTCTGATCCGCGTGCAAACTTTACACTTGCAAAATCCATTTTAGATGCTGTTTGTAACAACTTAAACATTGAGTATTCCCTAAAAGAAATCGGAGTGGATTTTCTTGAGAAGGGAAAATCAGGGGAAATTAAAACCTCCAAGGGAAAAGGTTTTATCGGGGAAATGGATAAACAAGCGTTAAGCAATTTTGGATTAAGTACTAAAACAATAGTAATAGAATTAGAACTGGTTCGTTAGAATAAAGTTGTTTGTTTTGCTCCGGGTTCATCTTCAGGCTCTTCTTTTAATTCAGGTTCTGGTTCTAAATCAGGAACCTGTGTTTCAAGAACGGGCTGATTAAAAAATCTTTTAGGTTTGGCTGATTCATCCTTAATTTCCTGAGCATCACTTATAATTGTTTTTACTTTTTTAGTATCAGGTTTTGTGTTTAACAAAAACGCAACTTCTTTCTCATCTAATTCAAACAAAGCAGTTAAACTAACAGCCTTTTCCCTGTTATTAAAAATCATCTGTAAAAAAGGCAGATCTTTTGAAATAACTGCTCTGGAAGAAGAATGCATTTTCGAACCGAATTTTTTTCCTAAACTTTTTTTCATAGCTCTTATTCCTGAAGTTCTGGAAAGCATTGAAAGCAAACCAGGGAATTGATACGCAACAAAATCATGAGAAACTTCGTTTTTTGCAAGGCCGACTCCCTCGGAAGCAAGAGCAGAACTATACCTCAAAAAACCCCAGTGCTGTCTGTTAAATATCCGGCCGTTGAAAACATCAGCCCTTGAAAGGTAATTGAATGCAAGTGCAATCGTATCTCTGTCTCTATACTGTCTTGGAATGTTTTCTTCCACCCAGCGAAAAAGCATATCATTGCTCAGATCAGTTTTTGTTCTGGATCTTCTTATTTCAGAAAACTCAGTTCCTTTAAAAATTGCTTTCATAACAGTGAAAACCTTCTGTTGTCTTTCTCTTGAACCTAAAGAATTAATGTCACCCATTGAAATGTTTTTTTCCAAAGCAAGAGTTTGAATATCTAATAAAGCAGAACGCATATCTCCATTGGCATTTTTTGCAAGTTCCTTTATGGCTTCCTCGTCAAAAGGAATGCTTTCTCCATCAAGAATTTCCCTTAATCTTTTTGCCATTGAAAGGTAATTAATTTTCTTAAACTCAAATGCTTTACAAACAAACCTTAAAGTAGAAATATTTTTGTTGGAAAAAATATCATTGGCTGTTAACACTACTGGATTTTTAGCAGTTTTAATTATTGAAGCAATTGCCGCAGCTCCGCCACGATCAGTTCTTGTTAAAGCATCAACCTCATCAATTAAAATCATTCTTTTTGCTCCAAAAAAAGAAGCATTCTGAGTAGCCGCTCCCACAACCCTTTCAACAACATCCTTGGAACGGAGGTCGGAATTATTTAATTCAACAACATCCCACTTGAATTGTTTAGCTAATAAATAAGCAAGGGCTGTTTTTCCTGAACCTGTCTGACCCCATAAAAGCAAAGGAGGTTGGTTTTCATCATTCTGCCACTTTTTGACCCATTCAACAGAACTAGCAACAATATCAGAATTACCAATAAATGTATCCACTGTTTGCGGATTAAATTTTTCAGTCCAGAGTTGAGACATAGAATAAAGAGAAAGCAGGAAATTAATATAATAATAAGCAAATTAACCCTGTAAAAACTGCTTCGGGATTCTAGAAGAATATTCCTTGGTTTTTCCTTTATTACCCATGCTTAATTGTTTTGAAGAAATGAAATTCTTTTTCTCTAAGTTTGAAAGAGCATCCCTTAATCTGCGCTCTTTCAAAGAATTATCTTTATTTTTTGAATAAATTTCGTAAATTTTTCCTGAATTAATCGGCTGGTTTTCAGAAATTATTTTCACTAAAACTTTTTCATCCTCATTCAGATGCGGAACCCCTTTGATTAAAGAAGCAGCATCAACAGAATCAAAACCCTGCTGCAAATTATCAAGAGAAACCTTTCCAGAATTTTCACGCTCAGCAATTCTTCCAGCTTTCAGCAAAGATTCTATTGCAACTCTGCAATCTCCTCCGAGTTTTGCAGCATGAGCAGCAGCAACATTAACAACTTCCTTATCATAACCATCTTTTTTAAAAGCAAGTTCTGCCCTTTCAGAAAGAATTGCCTTTAACTGTTCAGGAACATAAGGATCAAAAATAATTGTTTGTTCAGCCAAAGAACTTTTTATTCTGGAATCGAGTTTTGATGTTAAAGCAATATCATTGGAAATCATTACAACACCGATTCTTTGCTGATCATATTCAACAACCCTTAGCAAATCATAAAGTAATTTTGAGTTGGATTCCGAAACAAGAAGCTGGTCAACCTCATCCAGAATTATTATAGGGGCAAAACCGCACTTTTTCATTGACTCAAGCATTTTTGTAAAAATTTCATCAGTAGCTAAACCCCTTCTGGGCAAAGCAGCCCCGACAAAATTTGCAATCGCATTTAAAACAGAAGCTCTTGAATTAAACTCAAAACAATTCAAATAAAGACTTTTGGATCTGTCGAAATTTTCTTCCAGCTGTTTTAACACAAATTTTGCAGAAACGGTTTTTCCAACCCCTGTAGGGCCAGCAAGGAAAACATTCAAAGGTTTCTTTCCTTTCAATATCGGGTCAAAGCAATAAACAAGAGAATCTATTTCCTTGTCTCTGTGATGAAGAACATCCGGAAGATGTTCCGGATAAAGATAACGCTCATCCAGAAAAACGCTCTTTTCCTTATCGGACTGCCTGAAAAGGTTTTTTCTAGCCATTAATAAGAATAGAATTAAGCGTATTAAAAATACTATTGTGGAATAGAGTGAAATAAACCAGTCCTGCCGAACCCAAGTGAGGCGGACGCGGTACAGCCGATCGCAAGCGGCTCGCACCGGCAATGTACCCTTTCCAAAGACACTTATAAACCAAAATCATAATTAGTTCGGCTCATTGGGATTAGGCTTGTTAAGGGAAAACCTCCTACTTCTCCTTTCCCCTTAACTCCTATTCGCCCTCCAATTGCCAAAAGAAAACTTTAAAGTAAGATAAAACTCATAATTTTAATAACAATTTTTGGAGGTAAGAAATATGGGTTGCTCAAAATGTGAAGGAGAAACAGAAGGATGGAAATGTGAAATGTGCGGTTCCGAATCTGGGGAACATGTAGCAGATCATCAGTGCGGAGGAGAACACTGCATACCAAAATGCAAAGGTTGTGCAGAAGCAGAATCTAAATGTACTTGTGGTTCAGCAGAAGAAACTGGAGAAGAAAGCGAAAGTTCAGAATAATATTATCAACTAAAGCGAAATCATTGCAATTTCATTCAGAAAAGCAAGGAAAAAGAAAAGAAATCCGAAAGGAGTAAATAATACACTAGAAAAGATACTGATGCCTATTACTTCTAAAAAAAATGTGAAAATTAAGAAGAAAATAGAAAAGTTCAATGCTTTCATAAAAAAAACCATTTTATTCCCCCTAAGCAATTAGATTGAACAGAATGACTGAACTAAAAAAAGTCAGCTCCTCAACCCAAACTAATTTATTAACCCAGAATTTAGAAGTTTCAGCGAACTTTAAAACTGAAAAATCAACCAAATAATACAAACCTAAGAAAGGGCCTGTATATTCTTCCCAACCTAAAAAAGGCAATAATTGGGCGAAAAATAAAGCTGCAAGAGTAACATGAATAAATGCTCTTACTGGTTTTTTTCCATCAAAGAAAATATAGCCAAGGGAAAAAAACATGAAAACCCAAAGTAGATTTGCAATTGCTATTTCCAGCAAAGCACCAATACTAAGAGTAGCTGTTGCTATTAGTATGTCCCAAACCATATTACAATATGTTTTTTATAATATAAGTAACAATTGACTCAAAAACTCGCAAAATACATAGTTTTTAATACTTTTTTTTATATAATGCAAGTATGAAGATTGATGCAATAGATAAGAAAATACTGTATTACTTATGCCAGAATGCGAGGCTTTCTTACAGCACTTTAGCAGATAATGTTGGAATTTCAAGAGAATCCATAAAAGCAAGGATCAATAAAATGCAGGAAAATAAAATAATAACAGAATTCACTACTGTCTTCAATCACCCTTATTTTGGCATGACTTTCTACAATCTTTACCTGAACTTCATTAAGATTGATTCAGAAAAAGCAAAGAAAATGGAAAAATACATTAAAAGCCATGAGAGCACAATATGGACTCCAAAGTCTTTTGGAAAATGGGATTATGCAATATTACTCATAATAAAAGATTCAATGGATCTTGCGGAAGTTCTTTCGGATATGAAAAAACAATTCAGAGGCATGATTAATGATATGGAATTTGAGGAAATTCTCCATGAATATAAGTTTACTGCAAAACTTGGGAAGTTTTTTGAAGGAACAAAAATCAAACCGCTTCAAGTGAAAAAAGAAGGATCTTCATTTTACAATATTATTGATAACGAAATTACAGGAGTTAAATATGATCATAAAAAAACAAGTGTTGACAAAAAAGATGTTGATATAATAGAAGTTATTTCTGATAATTCAAGAGCTTCACTTCATGAAATAAGCAATAAAGTAAAACAACCAATAGAAAATGTCAGATATAGATTCAAAAAAATGTGTGAAAGAGAAGTTATAGGTTCGTTCTGGCCAACAATAGATTACGGATTACTCGGTTGGCAATGGTATAGAGTTAGGATGCGTACAAACGAAATTACAAAAGAAGATGATCAGCAGCTCAAGAAATATATTTTAAATAATCAAAACATTTTTTGGGCAGCAAGACACCTTGGTAAAACAGACATTCATGTAGATCTTTGGGTGAGGAATAAAAATGAACTCAACGAGTTTTTACATGAATTCAACACAGAATTTGACAAACTTTTAATTGATTATGAAATACTTGTGATGGCTGAACAACCACCATATAACAATTACACTAAAAAGTTCTACGAAGTTGCAAAATGAAATAATTATATTTGATTAAACAATAATATTTACATGGCCAAACGAATTATTAGAGAAATCAGAGATTGGAATGATAAGCGAAAGGAAAGAAAAGTGCAGACAAAACAGATTGTACGTGAACTTGGAACAATAAAAACATTAAAAGAACTCGGAAAACTTGGAAGGGTAATAAAGACAACAACGTTCTCTTCTTTAAGAGAAAAATTCAGAATTGAAGCTGCTTATGTTAAGAGAGTTTATGCACTCACTTACGTTGAATCTAATTCTAGAAACTTAGCTGCAGGCGCACTCAGAAACGTTTTTTCGCCAACTCAAGTAAAACTTCATTTAACAAACTTTAAAATTATGGCACGGCGGGATATAAGAGATGGAGTGCTTCAACTAGAAGAAACTCCAGGCCCAAAAAAATTACCTGAACCAAAAAAAAAGAAGTGAAATAATTAATTCCTAGTTCCCATCAAAAGGGAAACAGCAATTCCTGTAACGAATGCAACCATTGCATCGGTTTCAAAATAGGTTGTTGAAAGCAGGGTTTCTAACGGGAGTTCAACCCAAAACACTCCAAGCAATATTGAAAAAAGTATTCCGAAAATTGAAGCTGCAACCAAATGAGTTATGCCTTTCAAATAATTATGGTAAGTTGTTTTTATGAAAAGTAAAGCTCCGACAATAAAAATCCCGAAGAAAATCATTCCTATTTCAGGGTTAGGAGCACTTATTGTTTTGCTGGAAAAAACACCAAACTGTGCAATGATAACATAACTCAACACCGCCAATAATGAGCGATCATCCTTAAGGGAATTCATAATATTTCCGGGAGTTAATGCTTGAGTAGTGTAAGCCTGAGGCTGTTGCAATTGAGTAGGGGTAAAGTTAGGTGCAGTATCTTTTGGTTGCTCGGGCTTTGGTTCTTCATCTTTTCTCTTTACCTGTCTCTTGAAAGCACCAAGCGCAATTACCAAAGCAGCTATTGCACCTAAAGCACCAACAACACCGACAACAATAAGCTGACCATTAGGCCCTTCTGCGGCCAGTTTTTCCCCGAAATTATTAAGAAAAAAGAACGCACTCAAACCAATAACAATAAGCAAAAAGAAACGCTTAATTAAACCGAATAAAAATCCTGAAACCTTGAAAACTAAAGCTGATACCACAATTGCAATGCCTGCAATGATTATTATCGAAGTAGGGTCTCCACTAAGAGAATTTCCCAAAAGAGATTCCCCATAACCCTGAATTGCAGCTAAATCTACTGAAGATAAATCAACCATGCAATAGAATAGTTAAACCTAATATTAAAGTTTTTACTAACAAAAATGAAAGGATTAAAAAGGCCTAAAGGACAATTACTAATTATGGACGGGCAAAAAGAAGGTTCCACATGGGATAATTTTTTCGGCAAAATAGGAGATTACATTACAGGAAGCATCCAGAGATTTGTAGCATTTTTGTTTTTCATAATAACAATAGGAGCAGTATTTGGTTACTTTGTGGGATCAAGAACAGATATATCTGAACTAGTTCTTATTATTCCTGCAATAGCAGGATTATTAGCTTACAACAACAGAGCATTTGCAATAGCTGGTTTTGTTCTTTTCCTTATACTAATATTTTTATTGTGAGCTGATTACATGGAAGAAGTTGCTTTATCAACTAATGAATTCAAAGCACTATCCTCAAAAACCAGAACCGACCTGCTAAAAATGCTGGAAGAAAGAAACTACACTTTATCCGAGTTAGCAACAAAATCAGGAATGGCCGCCCCAACTGTAAAACAGCACACCTCTATTTTAGTGGAAACCGGATTAATAGAACTTAAAGATGAAGG
>CEPX01048262.1_pt1 | contig 27164 bp, 28 predicted proteins | sample 361361 | NCBI WGS metagenome assembly CEPX01 (sample SAMEA2619974, study PRJEB7988) | marine metagenome | biome: marine biome (ENVO:00000447); feature: mesopelagic zone (ENVO:00000213) & marine oxygen minimum zone (ENVO:01000065); material: "saline water (ENVO:00002010), including plankton...
AGGATCCTTCTCTGAGCAATCAGCTAATTTCCCCGGCAAAGAATGCGAGTTTAAAGCGCCTTTTCTTCTTGTTAATTCGCGGGCTTTTGCAGCTGCTTCCCTTGCCTTAGCTGAATTTACGCATTTTTCCACAATCAGCTTAGCTACACTGGGATTTTCCTCCAGAAATGTTCCCAAATTTTCATTAACCAGGCTTTCAACAATACCTTTTACATCAGAATTGCCAAGCTTTGTTTTTGTTTGCCCCTCAAATTGTGGTTCCTGCAATTGGACAGAAATAACCACGCTTAAACCTTCTCTCACATCATCACTAGACAGCTTTGCATCATTAATCTTTAATTTTTCCGCATAGCTGTTCATTGTTCTCGTCAAAGCTGTTTTAAACCCTATTAAATGCGAGCCTCCTTCCTGGGTGTTTATGTTGTTAGCAAATGTAAAGATATTTTCCTGGTAGCCCATATTGTACTGCATGGCAACTTCTACTTTAACCATGTTTTTTTCCTTTTCAAAATATATTACCTTATGTATCGGATTCTTGTTTTTATTGAGAAATTCAACAAAAGATATTATGCCGCCATCATATTTGAATTCCTGCTTTTTACCTGTTCTCTCATCAAATACTGTAACATGGATCCCTTTATTTAAGAAAGCAAGCTCCCTTAATCTGCTGGATAAGGTATCAAAATGGAATTCTGTTTCTGAAAATATTCCATCATCAGGCAAAAAGGTTATCTTTGTTCCACGGTCGTTACATTCTCCCATAATTTTAAGCTCTGTTAATGGGTTTCCTCTTGCGTATTTTTGCTGGTATATTTTTCCATCTCTCTTTACTTCCACAATTAATTCTTTAGATAAGGCGTTTGTTACAGAAATGCCAACACCATGCAATCCTCCAGAAACCTTATATGTTTTTTTGTCAAATTTGCCACCTGCATGCAGCTTAGTCATTACAATTTCGACTGCCGATTTATTATATTTTGGATGTATACCAACAGGAATGCCTCTCCCATTGTCTATGACTGTTACAGAATTATTCTTATGCACTATTACAACAATCTTGTTGCAAAACCCAGCCATAGCCTCATCTATGCTGTTATCCACAGCCTCAAAAACTAAATGATGCAATCCTCTTAGAGATGTATCCCCTACATACATGCTTGGACGTTTTTGTACTGCACTTAATCCAGTAAGAACCTGAATGTCTTTTGCTCCATAATCATCTTTACTAGCTTCCATTTTGTTCTGGTTTTTTGACTAAATTTTGGTTATTTTAAATGATAATTTCATTATAGATTTAGACCCTCAACGAGGTAAATATAATAGTAGAGCATATATAAATCTTTCGCTCAATTTTACCGTCGAGAAAATGTATTTTATTGTTAGTTTTATACTATTTTATTTCAATATTGAAAATAAATATAAAAATTAATTGTTTTCTGAACCTTTTTAAACATCAAGATTTCACATATCCTTATGGAGAAATACAAATTTTTAGAACACACTGCAGATGCCAAATTCCAGGCTTATGGAAAGAGCATGGAAGAAGCCTTTAGTAATGCGGCTTTAGCCATGTTTTCGATAATTACAGATACAAAAAAAATCAATAAAAAAATAAAGAAAGGAATCAAAGCAGAAGGCACAGACTTAAAATCATTGTTGTACAATTTTCTGGAAGAATTTTTATTTTTATTAGATTCCAATAATTTTTTATTAAATTCGATTAAAAACATAAAAATAAAAAAAATAAATGATGCATATAAGCTAGAAGCTACTGCAATTGGAGACAAAGCAGAAAATTATGAAACAAGTGGCGATATAAAGGCAGTCACATACAATGAAATGGAAGTAAAAGAAAAAAAGGATAATGTAATGGTGCAGGTTGTTCTGGATTTGTGATTTGGTATATTAAATACTTGTGTTTGGTGTTAGTAATTGTGGTTTATTTTCTGCCTCATATCTATTAACTATGCTCTCTACAAACTGTTTTATTCGAATAGAATTACTAGGAATTGAAGGATTATAACCTGGAGTAGGATTATTTTCAATTATCATAGGCCCATTTCTTGTAAAAGTCATATCGACTACATTAAATGAGGCTCCTATGGATTCTGTAGCTTTGATTGCTAATTCTACTTCTTTCTGATCAGGCACATACTCAACTAACTGAGAACCATTTGAAATACTTGCTATCCATGGCGATTCTCCATTCATTGCTAATAATGTTCTGCCATCCGCATAAACTAATTCCTTGCCATCAATGGCAATCCTATAATCATGATCCTTGGTAGGTTGAATAAAAGGTTGCAGTACAAAACCAGCAGCATAATTTTTTGAGTAATTCTCTGAAAAAACAGTATCAAGAACCTTCAAGAGATTTTCATAATTTTCGATTCTAGATAAATCTTTCCCCCTACCACCTATGTCTCTTTTCATAATAATGGGAAAACCATATTTTTCAATAAAGGAATCAACCTTGTCTCTTTCGTTTTCATTAAATGCATTGATATATATTGTGTCTGGAGTTGAAATATTGTTTTGTTTCATTCTTTGAGCAGAAAGATTCTTACTATAATCAAATATGGTTGCCTCAACAGAATTCAAGCAGGGAATACCTTTTTCCTCTATTTTTACAAGTAAATCCAAGGTCCTTATGTTATCTAAATAATTTCTATTAGCAACTGAGGCATAAACTCTATTTAAAACAAGGTCAACACGTTCTTTTGGAGGTCCAATAATATCCTCTATTGTATTTTTTCTTATATCAAAGAGTTTAGAATCTATACCTCTACCCCGAAATAGTCTGTTTAACTCCTTTTCACTCCATTCTAAGTCTTGATGTATTATGGCTAATTTCATATTCGTTCTTCTTTTTCTTCTATCAAAATTGTTTTACTATTATCAACTGATTTAGCTAATGTAACAGCTTTCTCAGCAAGAATCGGAGTAGGATCTATTAAAACACAATCAACATATTTTTGTTTTAGGGCTAAGGGTATTTCAGTACAACCCATCATTATTAGTTCGGCTCCTCTCTCTTTCAATAAAAGAGCAGCTTTTAATAATAGTTTTCTAGATGTTTTTTTGTATCCTGCTTTAATTCCTTCAGAATCATATATTGCACCCATCACTAATGTTTCTTGTTCAGAGTTCTCTGGAGCGATTACTTCTATACCTTCTTGATTAAAAGCCCTATGATATATCTTTGTCTTTACTGTGCCAGAAGTTGCCAGGAGTCCAACTTTCTTTACATCAGGATATTTATTTTTTACAAATGCAAGAGTTTCTTCAATCATGCTAATCACAGGTATATTAACAGAGGCTCGAACTTCTTTAATGAAGAAATGAGACGTGTTACATGGAATTATAATAAAATCTGCACCAGAGTACTCTAATTTTTTTGCTGTTGCAAGTAATTCTGGTAAGGGGCTTTCTCCCCCATATAGAATTCCTTTAGTTCTATCTGGTATTTGGGGATTGCTGTAAATGATAACTGGAATATGTTCTTGATCCTTTGTTACATAGGTAGAACTAATAATTTCCCGGTACATATTACTGGTTGCTTCGGGACCCATGCCGCCTAAAATTCCTATAACTCCATATTTATTGTTCATTCTAATTACATATCCTATAAACTCTAATTTTGTGAATTATTAGCATACTATCTCTATATATGCCTAAGGGGTAATATTTATAATAATATCTAGATATTTCTCTTGTGAAATAGTAATATTTTTATATAATGAGTAATATTTAACAAAATATAAGTCATAAAAATGCTAAGAAAAGTAGAAAGGTCTGTTTTAAGCAAACTAGAGGTAAATTCAAGACAGCCTTTATCGAAAATTGGAAAGAAAATAGGAAGAAGCCAGCAACAGATTAGTTATACTGTAAATTCATTAATTGAAAAAGGATTCATTCAGAATTTTGAAACTATAATAGATTACTCAAAATTCAATATTATCAATTTTCGTGTCTTCTTTAAGTTAAGTTATGTCAGCGAAAAAAAATTTGATGAACTATTGAGTTACCTCATCTCAGATACTCATACCTCTTATTTAGTAAGATGTGGTGGAAGATATGATTTGATCTGTACTTTTCTTACAACAAACCCTTCACGATTTAATAAAGCGTTAAAAAATTTTATAGTGGAATTTCCAAAACAAGTTCAGAGTTACGATGTTCTCACAACAATAGTGGTAAGGTGGTTTGGAAGAAAATACATTTCTGGAAGTATGTATGATCAGATAATTATTGGTGGAGACAGGAAGATATCAGAAAAATTTGATGATATTGATATGAAGATTCTCAATGAACTGTCAAAAGATGGAAGAAAAAGTTCTGTTAAAATTGCTGAGATGTTTTCTGTAACTCCAAAAACAATCATGCAAAGAATAAAAAAACTTCGTAATGAAAAAATCATACTTGGTTTTAAACCCGTGCTAAATTCAAGAAAGATGGGTTATATTTCAAATTTGTTATTAATAAAGTACCATAACATTGCTCCAGAAATGGAAAATGACATGGTCAATTATCTAAAGGTTCATCCAAATGTAGTCAGTATAGTAAAAACACTGGGTGAGTGGGATATAGAAATAAAAATAGAAACATCTGATACAATGGAATTTAGAAAGGTAGAGATAGGGATAAGGCAGAAATTTACTTTGCTGATACAGCAGATTGAAAGCATCCCCTTATACAAGATACATAAGAGCAGTTACTTTCCTGAATTCTTGATAAAGGACCAGTTCTAGGATTTTTGTTTTAATAAATTATTTAAATAGGTAAAAATTCTTTTTTAGTTAAGGATGGAACTTAAAAAAATAAATGAATTTACATGGCAGATGGATAAGCAGGGCTCTATGAAAGTGCCTGCTATTATCTATGCTTCTGAAAAAATTCTTGATAAAATAAAACAAGATAAAACTCTTGAACAGGCAAAAAATGTTGCATGCTTAAAAGGGATCCAGAGAGCATCTTATACAATGCCTGATGCTCATCAGGGCTACGGCTTTCCAATAGGCGGAGTTGCAGCGTTTGATATGGAAACTGGTGTTATATCTCCAGGAGGCGTTGGTTACGATATTAATTGTGGTGTCCGCTTACTGAAAACAAACTTGAAGGTAAATGATGTCTTGTCAAAAAGAAAACAGCTTTTAGAAGAACTTTACAAAGAAGTGCCAGCAGGAGTTGGCAAAAAGGGCATTACAAAAGTTACTAAAGACGTTTTAATAGAAGTTTTAAGCAAAGGGGCAAGATGGGCTATAGAGCAGGGTTATGGAACAGAAGAAGATTTGCAGAGAACAGAAGAATATGGAAATATGAAAGCAAATGTAAAAGATGTTTCTGAAAGAGCCTTACAAAGAGGTATGCCTCAGCTTGGAACTTTGGGAGCTGGAAATCATTTCCTTGAAATCCAGAAAGTTGACCAGATTTTTGACAGAGAAACTGCAAAAAGTTTTGGTATAGATGAAGAAGGACAAATAACAGCTATGATTCATTGCGGCTCTCGCGGCTTAGGTCACCAGGTTGCTTCTGATTACATCAAAAAGATGGAAGATAAATATGGCATTGCTAATTTGCCAGATAGGGAATTAATAAACGCTCCAATAAGCTCAGAGCTGGGACAGAAATATTACAATGCTATGTGTGCTTCTGTTAATTTTGCCTTTGCCAACAGACAAATGATAGCGCATTGGACAAGGAATGTTTTCAAAAAAATCTTTGGAAGCTCTGAAGGAATGGCTCAAGTTTATGATATCTGCCATAATTTGGCAAAATTTGAAAAGCACGAAATTGACAACAAAAAAGTGGAAGTTTGCATTCATAGAAAGGGTGCTACTAGAAGCTTTGGACCTGGAAGAGAAGAAATTCCAGAAATCTACAGAAACATAGGCCAGCCAGTTATAATACCCGGAAGCATGGGAACTGCATCTTATTTGCTTGTAGGAACAAAAAAAGCTGAAGAAATATCATTTGGAAGCACAGCTCATGGCGCTGGAAGAGTAATGTCAAGACATGAGGCAATAAGAAACTATCGAGGCGAACAGGTTAAAAGAGATTTAGAAACAAAAGGCATTATTGTCAAAGGCCCATGGAAAGGACTTGCTGAAGAGACATGGCAGGCTTACAAGGATATTGATGAAGTTGTAAAAACAAGCCATAAGTTAGGTATAGGTAATTTGGTTGCTAGGTTAGCACCATTAGCTGTGTTAAAAGGTTAAAAACGTAAAAGAATATTTTATATACGAGTTGGTTAGAACTCATATCAAACAAAAAGAGGAAAAATGAGGATAGTCATTTACGGCATTGAAAAAGTTGGAATAAAGATTGCAGAAACCTTATATGGGGAAGATCATGATGTTACCATTATGGACAATGATGGTAAAAAGATTGAGCAAATCTAAAAAAATTTAGATGTATTATGCATACAGGGGCGTATAGGTGATGCGAATGTTGTGGAAAGTTCCAAGATCAAAGGTGCAGATATTTTTATAGCAGTTACTGATTCTGATGAAGAGAATATAATAGCGCCTATTATAGCAAAAAACCAGAGGTAAAGAAAGGAAAATAAATAGAAGGAATCAATATTTTATTTGGTTTGGGTATAACACTTCCCAGAGTTATAACTTAATCCATGTTGTTGGGCAAGATTAAGAACATCTTTTTTAAGACCTAGTTGTTTTTCTTTATCACCACCCACCATTATAGTAGGAGGAATCCCCCTACAACTTTTAATTAGCTCTAAATCATCACACCCACCTTTTAACTCAGGCATCCCATTGGAAATATTAATTTGCACTAAAACATCATACCCTCTTTCATTTAACCCACCTAACAGCTCGTTTACCCTGGTTATAAGATCTGATTGTGTTATGCCTTCTAGCCCCGATGTTGGATTAAACTCTTGAAAAATTTTTTCCATTTTATTCTATTGCTTAGCAAATAAAGAGGTATTTAAAAACTTTTTTCATTCTCTGGTATTTACAGGTTTATATGTCTAATAAGAGATGCTTTTATTTACCTGAACAAGTAGTATTGCAAATTCTCTACAAAAAAGCTTATATACCACAAAATTACTTCTGTTTATATGCCACTTATAGAGTCTTTTTCAGGTATTAGGGGTATTTATGATGATGGTTTAAATGAAAAAGTTACTGCTGGGTATACCTATTCCTATATTTCATTATTAAATAATAAATTTAAAAATAAAAAATTAAAAATTGTTATAGGTACTGACACTAGGCATTCTAAAGACATATTAAAAAACACAATTTTTGAAGTATTGAATTGTGACATTATAGACCTAGGCATAGCATCCACTCCAATGATAGAATTTGCTGTAAAGCACTTTAAAACCGATGGTGGGATAATAATAACTGCTTCTCATAACGAGCCTTATTGGAACGGTTTTAAATTTCTTGACAAAGATGGCGCTGTCTTAAGGCCAAAAGATATGGAAAAAGTTATTAAAAAATACAACAAAATTAAAAAATTAAATGATGAAAATTTCCTCAGCAAACATATTTACAAAAATAAAGACCCAAAAAAAATAACAATTAAAAAAATAACAAAAAAATATAATGAAATAAATAATGCATATTCTGATTATGTTTTAAGTTTTATATCAAAAGAAGACAAAGATAAAATAAAAGATTCCAAATTAAAGATAATTATTGATCCTAATGGCGGAACAGGAGTTATTGCTAAAACAATTCTTGAAAAACTCAATGTCAAGGTTCATGGAATTAACATGAAACCCGGTATTTTCAACAGACCTATAGAGCCTACTGAAGATTCCCTACTCTACCTGTCAAATGATGTTAGGGATAAAAACTATGATTTTGCTGCAGGTTTTGATTGTGACGCTGACAGAGTGGAAATAGTTGCAAGCAAAGGCATGGTTTCAGGAAACCAGCTGCTTGCTCTGATAGCAGATGAAATTTTAAAAGATGCGAAAAACAAAGTTATTGTAGTAAATGACGCAACATCCTTAGTAGTAAGGGAAACAGCAAAAAAATACAACGCAAAGTACATTGAGACGCAAGTAGGAGAAATAAATGTTGTAGACAAAATCTATGACTTAAAAGCTCCAATAGGCGGAGAAGGCAGCAGTTCTGGAGTTATTATACCAGATTCAAAATGCAGAGATGGAATATTAACAATAGTATACTTATTAAAAATAATCTCAAATAATAAAAAAAACATCAATGAGCTGATTAAAACATTGCCGGAATTTTATAATATAAAAAAGAAAGTTAAAATCCGTTCAAAGAACTACAATAAGGTTAAGAAAAAAATAATTAATCACTATAGAAAAAAACAATGTAGAGTTAAAGACTCTAAATCTGGAAGCTTAAAAATTTATTTAAATGACAACTCATTCATTTGGTTTAGGGTATCAAAAACAGAGGCCAACATATTAAGAATCATTGCAGACGCCCAAAACAGAGAGCAAGCGCAATTAATAATGGAAGAAGCCATGAATTTGATACAACGGAATTCCACCAATCTCTGATTGGTGGAATGAGTAGTGATCAAAAACCGCCTATTGTTGGTGGAATTCCGAGCATCAAAAACCATTAAATGTTAACTATAATAAATCATGCCACACATCTGTGACGGGTGGTTTTTGACAAAAATATAAATAGTAGTAAAGCTAAATAGGCATATACTAAGATGGGTGGGGACAATTATTGTAAGAAATGTAAAATAGAAATGGAACTTCTACGGGAAGAAATAATCTCAGGAACTAAATATAATATACTAAAGTGTAAGAAATGCAAGCTCCAGATTGCAAGAGTGGAAAGTTAAAATGATTTCTAATAAAGAAAAAAACAATACAGTGCTATTAGACAGTTTAATGAAATATATACTTCCATTCTTTAATAAAAACATTATAAAAAAGAAAAAACAAAGTAAACTTGAAGCGTTAGTAAAAGAAGAAAAGACAAAGTTAAAGCCTTTAGAATTAATTTTTTTAGAAGATTTGATCAATCCATTTCCCAAAGACAAAGATATTAAAATAATAAATAAAACAAAAAAACAAGATACCTCTCAATTTATTGAGATAGAAAAAAATAATGAAAACAATAATGATATTAATGAAATAATAAATGAATGCTCGATTATGGCAGAAAGAAAAAAGGGAAGTAGGGACAATTTTGCTTATTCTGTTTCAATTAAATACGAAGAAAATGAAAATGAAGAAAAACTTAATGTTAAAGTCAGATTTGATAATTATTCTAAAAATGAAATATCAAAACAAATAAATAAATTAAAAGACGACAAAAAAGAATATTCTTTTACAATAACAAAAGATAAGGAAAATAAGACAAAAGATAATTATTCTGTAAATTTAGTTTATGAAAATAATTATGAAAAAGAAAGATTAAGCATTACTTACAAATCAATAATAGGAACTTACCTTTATAAAAGACTGGAATCTTTGCAGGACTTCAGTGATAGAGTTCCAGGAAAGCATATGAACATACTACCAGAGTCGGTTATGGGTAGTATTTTAGGATTTACATATTTGGGAGAAAACTTTATGGCAAGAAGAGCAGATTTAACTGGCAACATAGCAAAAATGGTAGATGTACATGAAAGTATTCATACTCCCAATGAATACGAAACAAGGCTTCTTACTAGTTGGATAATGACAAAAGAAATACCCAAATACATCAAATAATAAAAAACATTTTTAAATTTAATACTCATTCTAAGATATAATGACAAACATATACATACAAACTCATGGTTGTAGTGCAAATTTTGCTGAGTCTGAGGCAATGACTGGATTGTTAACAAAGGCCAAATTCAATATAGTTGACAATATGGAAAACTCAGATGTGAACATCATCAATATTTGCACTGTTAAAGGCAACGCTACAGCATTAAAAGAGATAAGAAAGTTTACCGAGCAGTTTCCAGACAAAAAATTAATTGTTGCTGGATGCATAACCAAGGATATAATACCACAAGTAAGGAAAATAAACCAAGAAGCTTGCTTAGTTAATACCCACAACATCCATAGGATTGTTGAAGCTATAGAAGAGTCATTGCAGGGAAATGTTTTAGAAGCCCTTACACAAGAAAGAGTCAATAAAGCAGACCTTCTAAAATTAAGGACAAACAAAGTCATTGGCATAACACCAATAGCATCAGGTTGTGCAGATTTCTGCGCTTATTGCTCTGTCAAGTTAATTAAAGGAAATATTTTCTCTTACCCAGAAGCTCATGTTGTTAATGAAGTAGAGAGAAATGTCAAGCAAGGCTGCAAGGAGATCTGGCTAACCAGCCAGGATAATGGTGCATATGGCCTAGATACAGGAAAAAGAAAGCTTGTAAATTTGTTGAATGAAATCCTGGACAAGGTGGAAGGAAATTATAAAATAAGGCTTGGAATGATTAATCCAGGGCATGTTATAAGCATGATTAATGAGCTTACCCAGATATATCAGGATGAGCGCATGTTTAAATTTCTCCATATCCCAGCTGAATCCGGAAATAATGAAGTTCTTGGAAAGATGAGAAGAAAATATAATGTTCATGAATTCAAGGAAACAATTAATAAATTCAGAAGGTATGTTAAGGACATAACCATAGCAACAGATATTATTGTTGGATTCCCTACAGAGACGGAATTGCAGTTCCAGGATTCCTTGCATTTAATTCAGGAAATAAAACCGGATGTGCTTAACATTTCAAGGTTTTCTCCAAGACCATACACGGTAGCAGCAAGAATGAAGCAATTGCCAAGTAATATAAAAAAAGAGAGAAGCAAAATCCTGACAGAACTCTACATAAATACCGCACTAAAACAAAATAAAAAATGGCTTGGATGGAAAGGAATGATCATAATTGATGAAGTCGGAAAAGATAATACCTGGGTTGGAAGGAACTTTGCATACAAACCAGTAATTATAAAGGGAAATTTTAATTTCGGAGATGAGGTTAATGTTAAGATAAAGGATGCAAGTGCTTATGACCTAAAGGCAGATGTTTTGAATAAGTCTGAAATTGAAGTAGCTACTGGGGAGAATTCTATTTAAAGTGTATTATGTTATAAATATTTATAAACTTCCACTATATGCTAATTTTCCATAATGGCCAAGAAAACAAAAACTCTGCTTGTGCTGGGTGATGAAAAGGATTTTGATACTTATCTTAAATTTATAAAGCAAAAACGGTTTTTTTATGGAAGCTCGATTAAAGTTAAACATATTGACTATTTATCTTTGCTGAAGAATAAACTGCCTTCTATCTCTTCAGATAAGATTATCATTCTTCCATGCTTCCCCTTTTCCTATTGGGACAGGCACATTGAGCCGAAAAATTATAAAGGAGTCTATGGTAACAAGAACTTTTACACAAAATTCGTTGCATTTTGGAAAAAGGTCGAACAGACAATTGAAAAATCATATAAAGGTAAGAACATCACTTACATAAATCATCCGCAACATCTTGCAAAGGACCGTGATAAGGAATTAACCAAGAAGCTGGTTGCGAAAGTCGGTGTATTAGTTCCAAAGTCGTTTCCTGCTAAAACACTTAGCGAGGTCTTTTTCTTACTGGACAAGGGATTTAAAATATTCATCAAAGTGCGCTACGGCTCTATGGGCAAAGGAATTGCATATTTGGAAAAAGGAAGATGGCTAACAAACTTTCGATTTCGAAATGGAAGAATACTCAGCAAGAAATCAGATTATGGATGGAGTTTTGTTAATATTACAGATAATAGAAATTTCTTAATGCAGATACTTAAACAAGATATAATTATGGAGGAGGCAATAAATCCATTGCTTGTTAAGGGGAGGAAATTTGATTTAAGAATTTATGTATACAAAAATAAAGTGCTATATGTTTATGGCAGGAGCAATGACGCAAAGGCAGTAACGACAAACATTTCACAAGGAGCAAAAGGGGAGAAGACCAGTTTTGTTAATCTGCTTCCAAAAAAGCAGCTTGAAACAGCAAAGAAAGCTGCAATCATGTCAATCCATGCTCTTGGATTAAAGTTTGGTGGAGTGGATATCATGTTGTGTAATGACAAGAAAAATGCAATGTTTATTGAGGTTAATACTTTCCCGGGATTTCCAAAAGTGAGGAGATTTAATTTAAGTAAATACTTGATAAAAGAGATAGTGAGGGGCTATGCATGATAATCAGAAAAGCCGCAATTAAGGATTTTGAAAAATTGAAAGACATCAAGTTAGAGTCAAAAAAAGATGAGATGAAATACTCTGATTCTTTAAAGCCTCTCAGCAAAACAACAGATATATATTTTGAATACTTTAAGGCTGAATTAAAAAAGAAAAATTCTGCTGTTTTTATAGCAGAAGACAAAAAACCAATTGGAATAATAATTGCAACACACTTCAAGCCATTGAGAATTTCTAAGTTTGCAAGAAAAGGCTATGTAAGCAACTTATATGTCCGAGAAAATTATAGAAATAAAGGTATTGGGAAAAAATTACTTGACATCTCACTTAAATGGCTAAAAGAAAACAAGGTCAAATACATTTCTTTAGAGATTCATCTGGAAAATAAAAAAGCTCTGAAATTTCATAGAAACTTAGGCTTTAAGGATTATACTTTGAAGCTGGCTAAGAAGATTTGATATAACTTTCTAGTAGTTAAAAATAGAAAGGTTTATATAGCTAAAATATACAAAATATATGGCTAAATTAGGAGTTATAAATTTAGGACTTAAATATCCACAAGGTGATTATCAGGAAGAAAAAATGAAATCTTTAAGGCAAAGGTTAAAAGAATTGGAAAATGAATTGAAGGACTTAAAAAAAGAAGTAAGGCAAACAGCGATGGACAGCAGTATATCAGATGTAGTAAGAAGCAAAAAGACAAAGAAAATACTTGCTTTCAGGAATGAAAGACCAATGAAGAAAATTAATTAACCATTATTTTTTCTTTTCCTTTATAATGAGGAATATATGATTTTCTTGGATATGTATATGCTTCTCCTTCTAATTTGTAAAGAACTGTGTCTTGTTTCCATTTTTACCATCTCCTATCATTGATTGCTTCTTGAAGTTCTTTTACATTTAATCTTACAACTTTATTTTTTGTGTCTTGCTCCTTAGCTGCAACATTTACATGGTCATCAATTTTGTTCAGATACTGACTTCCATTATCTATAATCAGCGTTCGCATTACTCCTTTTTTAGCTGATTTTTTAGGCATATTACTTATTCAAGAACAAGAATATATAAAACTTATCTACTTTGGACAGCAACAATTATTTCATCTTTAACTTGCATCTTATCTTTTCTTTTCGCATACTCAAAGATACCATTTTTTGTCATTAAGCCGTTTTGGTAGTTTTCGCCATTCGCTACTCTAAGAACATGGGAAATAATCATTTCACTCAGATGGATAGAAGCGTCTCTTGGAATTGCAGATGGAAGGTTATCAACGCAGAAGTGAGTTATACCCTCAACAGAATATGTTGGTTCCTCCCAAGTTGTAGGAATGCATGTTTCAATACCACCACCACGGTCACAGGAAATATCCACAATAACTGCAGTTTTTTTCATAAGCTTCAGCATGCCTTTTTTTATAATATGCGGTTCATCGGGATACCAGTCAATTGCATTAACGATAACATCAGCTTTTGGCAAATATTGTTCAACCATCGCTGTTTTGCCCCTGTATAAAACATTCGCTTTGATGGAGCTATACTTAAGAATCTCCTGAGCACCTTTTGATACTCTGCCTTTCCCAAAAATATAAACATCTACACCATTCTCAATATTCGATTTTGCTAGAGTAGTAAAGATTTTTTCAACAGAGAAATATTCCTGAATAGGTTTCAGCAGTTTTAATTTATTTTTGATATTATTCCTTTCAAGGACCTTTCCATAAAGACGCAAACCCTCATACATTCCTACTATGCCTGCCTCAACTCCCAGATTGACTAACCTCTCTCCTTTATTATCCCTTATTTCTTCGTAGGCATAGCTTGTCGTATTCTGATTAAGCAACTTGTTTAAAAGAGGCATATTTTGCCCTTTTTCAATATGAAGATATCCCATAATGACCTGGTTTTTCCTGATAGTACCAAGTGAGGGTTCTTTCACTCTTATAATCATCTCGCTGTCATAAACTGATTTTTTTATTTGTGCACCTACCCTTTCATAATCCACATCAGAAAATTTGCAGCCTTCTCCTGCGCCTCTTTCAACAACTACTTTATGTCCTACCTTGACTAATTGTGCTACATGCTTTGGAATAAGAGCTACTCTAAACTCGTTCTTCTTTGTTTCTTTAGGTATTCCAATTATCATTTTAAACAGATTAAAAAAGTCTAATCAAGAACTAACCCACATTTCTTGCAGAAAGTCTCGCCTTTATCAAAACCTAGCTCAGTGTTCCCACAGTCAGGACACACTGTAACTTTCTCTTCATGCTTCAAGCTTTCCAGACTCTTATCCCCAACGCTCATACGTCTAAAAAAGAATTAAGGGTTTTTAAATGTTTTGGAAAACCAATGGGTTTTCCGAATACCCAGGAAATGCACAGAAATCTTTGATTTCTGGCACACCAAAAATCGCTTTGCGATTTTTTAGTGTTTTTAATTTCCGCTGTTTACTGTTTTATTATAGAAATTTGTTAATAAGCCCTACTTACATGCTCTTCCTTCCCTACCCTTATCACATTGTCAACAAAACTCTCTATTTTTGATTCGTGGCTTACAATAACTACCTGCTGCATATTCAATTGATCTAAAACATCTCTTACCTTGTCAAGCTGCTCAGAGCTAAAGCCATCTGTTGGCTCATCCAACATTAAAATTTCTTTTGTTTTTATATCCACAACTATGTCATTTATTACTTTATTCAATGCCAGTCTGTATGATAAAGCAACCGCTGTTTTCTCCCCACCGCTCAGATTTTCAACATATGTCTCATAACCATTCTGCTCGATAACAGGAGTAAATTTATCATCCAATCTTACAGATATCGTCTCATCCTCTATTAAAATGTTAAACCATGTTTTAAACAGCTCGTTAAACTCCTTATAGACCTGCAGCATGATATGCCTCTCCATTGTGCCCATAAGATTTATGAAATAATTTTCCAGCCAGTTTTGCATCTCAACCAAATAACTCAATTTTGCCTTTGCCTTCAGTTTCTTGTCTATTTCAACTTCCAAAGTTTTCACTAGCCTCATTAATGAGTCATTTTCTTTTTCCAGTCCTACCTTTTCCATACCAAGCTTTTTTTCTTCTTCTAATGCAATATCAAACTGGGCCTTAACTATTTTATAGTCCTCTTCAGCATTTTTCATATCCTCGATTTTCTTATTAACCTCAATCTTCTTCATATTTATTTCTCCGATTTTTCCCTTCAACTCAACTTGTATTTTTTCCAATTTCTCTTTTTCTTCTCTTTTTTCCCTGACATTCTGCATTTTTAAATTTATTAATTCTATTTTGCTTTCTGATTTTCTCAATACCTCTTTTTCTTTCTCTGCAGAATCTAATTTATCCCTAAATTCTTTTTCTTTTTCAGAATAAAACTTTATGTTTTGCTCTGCTTCTATTATATTCCGGATTTCCCAATCCTTAATATAATTCTTATGCTCATGCTTTACATTTTGCAGGCATAAAGGGCATTTTTCAATCTCAGAAATTTTTTTAATTATTTCCTCTGATTTGTTTTTATTAATTTTGTACTCGCTAAGTTTTTGTTTTATATTTTCTAACTCTTCATTTAATTTTTTGACATTCTCTCCTAAATTTTTTATTTTCTCTTTTATGTTACCAGTATCTCTTATTTCCCCTTTTCTTAAATCCTTTTCAAGCTCTGCAATTTGTTCATTTAATCTTGATATTGTTTGATTATTGTTATTATGCTCATTAAGAGTATTGTTTAAATCCAATTCGAGAATTTCGAGATTTTTCCTTAACTTATTTAATTCATTGACTTTATTCTCATATATAGAGATTTTTTCCCTTTTTTTATCTAACTCCTGCTTCGCCCTTTCAGCTTTTGGCAGAATAATTTTTATTTTTTCTTCCAGCTCAGAAATTTCCTTATTCATAGAATTTAATTCTTTTTTCTTTCCCTCTAAATCCGATATAAAGCCCTCAAATTCTTTTCTTTTTTCTTTTATATTTCTTACAAATATTGATGTATTTTCCCTTATCTTCTTGTACTTGTCTATATTGAATACTTTTCTTAGAGTGTTAAGCCTTGCATCTTTATCTTCCGCAAGAATTCTTTTCATCTCTTCCTGGGGTGTATAAACAGTATACCTGTAAATCATGTCTTTTCCTTTTGCAACCAAATCTTTAGGGTAACCTAGTAAATCAAATACCTCGCTTTTCATCTCAACAGGGCTTAATTCTTTTTTTATTCCATTAGTTATTATATAGCCCACTTCTTGTTTTATCCCGTTCTTGCCACGCTTTAAATTCCTCTTAACAATCACATCTTTTCCTTCTAACTCAAAATTTAGTTCAACAGAACCTTCATTTTTTCCATGTCTCAGCAAAGAAGATGCAGGCAATTCAGAAGGCTTAGAGCCAAACAAGGCAAACTCTATTGCCAACAGGATTGTTGACTTACCTGAACCAATATCCCCAGAAAGAAGCAGCGATCCACTAGGAAAGTCTATTTTTTGGTCAAGATAGCTCCTAATATTGTTTAATTTGATTGACTTAAGTAACATTTTCCCCTCAAATAAGAAATGCATTCGGGATTATAAATGTTCATAAATTTCTGAGCGCAATATTGCTATTCAGATAATCTCCCTAAGGGCAGTACCAAACTATCAAACGGGCTTTTTACGCTAATCATAGTTGGAGAGGCAATATGGACATAAGCCATTGTTGTTTTGGGGCTGCTATGCCCTAGAAGAGATTGTACAGAAACAACATCATAACTATTCCCTATTAAATGCGTTGCAAAAGAATGCCTTAAAGTATGTGGATGAACATTTTTGAGTACTTTTACCAGACTATGTATTTTTTAAGGAAATTTAAAGCGTGGCAAGAACGGCGTTTAAAAATTAACTTTTTAATAGATTTGCTGAGAAACTCTGGAGTAGATAAGTGTTGGGAATACTTAGATTTTGCGAAAAATAGTATTGACACTCATGACAATATTGTAGGAATTAATTTAGCAGGTGACGAAGTTAAATATCCTATTGAACCTTATATACCACTCATTAAAAAAGCTAAGAAAGAGAGTATTATGGTAAGTGTACATTCTGGAGAATGGGGAAATGTTTATGAGATTTGGAGTGCGTTGGATGCGGGTGCGGATAGAATAGGGCATGGGATTAGAGCGGTTGATGATGATTCTTTATTGGATAAGCTATCAAAAGAAAGTATCCCTCTTGAAATATGTCCAACAAGCAACCTATACACTGGTGCATCTCAAAATCTAAGTGAAATATCAAAACTTGCAAAAAAGGAAATTAATTTAATTATTAATACTGATGATCCAGCAATATTCAATACAACATTAGAACAAGAATTGAAAATCTTTAAAAATGTAGCAAAAAATTACAAATTTAAACCGCCCTTACTATTTACTAAAAAACATTACTAATCATCCAAAACTTTTATTGCAAGGTTTATAGCCCTCACAAAATTCTTTTCAAATTTTTTAGTTTTATATATGCTTTTCCATTTTTCATTAATAAAAGAGTCACTCTCTATTTGGATAGATGCTATTTTGCAACCTTTTGTTTTAGCAACACTAAACAAAGCAGATGTTTCCATATCAAACCCAATAATCCCATTTTTATTAGCATAACTTATCTCCTTTTTTGTTTGTTTAAACATTGCATCAGTAGTCCATATTTTAGAACCAACTGTTCCTTTCTGAGACAAAAGTTTTTTTGTTAAATCTTTATCTGGATATGCCCATTTTGAAGGTTTTGTATAATGGTATGATAGCCCCTCATCTTTTAGAGCTTTTTCAATGATAAACGATTTATTTGCTCTAGTTTTTGAATTAACCATCCCAAAAAATCCTATGTAAATAAAATTTTTTATTCCATAAGCAATTAATTGTTCCAAAACCCATGCCCACATTGGCGATCCAAAACCTATAAATCCTGTGAATATTACAAGATCCTTCTTCAAAAAAAATATTGGATTAATAATTTTTGGTCCTTCTTTTAATTTGTTACCTTTAATTAGATGTTTAATAACAAAATCAGAAGGGCAAATAATGCAACTTTTTGGTGGATCAAGAAGTTCAGAGATTGAATTAGCGTTGTTGCTTTTCAAAAATATGTCTATTGCAGATGTAGTTCCTTCATATTTGTATTTATCTGAAAAATAAGGAAAGGTCATATTCCTGTAATTTATTTGATTATTTAAAATCTTTTGGTTTTATTTTCTACACTTGAAAATAGTATTAATAGATTGGCCTCCAAGAAATAAATAGTCTAAGCTTAGTGATTGATAATTCTATATTATACTAAAAAATCGAAGATTTTTTGTGTCCTAGAAATTATCAATTTCTATGAAATCCAAAACTACACCGAGAATAAAAATGCACTCAGCACAACCCTAATCGGACAGTGCTTCCTTTTGGTGGAAGAAAAACTCCGTCGGACATCAAAGTCCGCCTACGCCTAACAACTCTTATATTCAATTTCCAGAGCCACTTTGAACTGTTTTATAGAATCTATCGATTATTTCATCACCAATACTTTTAGAAAATAGCAATCCATGAAACTTCAAAAAAGAGGTATCTACTCAACCAATTTCTTCTTCATCTCCTCAATAATCTCAACAGGGCCTGGATCAGCTCTGTTCCATAATGCTAAATAGTAGCTAACAAAGTCTCCCAAATAAATTGCAGAAAACATTCTTGCCAGCAAGCTTTCTCCTTCTGTCTGCACTTCCTCAACATCCACATTCACTTCCATAATTTCTTTGCACACATCCATTCTTTTCTTTATTCTTTCATTGTCGTATTTATCTCTAAGAATTACAGCAGCAAATTTCCTGTCCATGCTTTTGTAGCCAGCTATCTCGTTATGGTTCATCTCTGAAAAAACATTATAGAAAGCAGGCATCTTTGCATTCTCATTTATCTGGGTTTTCCATCTAAAAGCAATTGCTCCCAAAGCCTGAGAAGCGTAAATTATTGGTATTTTCTCTTTCAGTTTTTTAGATAATCCCTCTCCAGCATTATTGAATTTGTCTGTCTGCTTTAAAATATCCACCATTTCATTCAATTCGTCATTTTTTACCCCGATAATATTTGTATTGTGCAATATTCCCAGCATTGGAAAAAACAGATATCCTAAAGCAGCTCTTGGCTGCAGTCCAGAAGGAATTTTTATTGATTTCCCGCATTCATCTGCCAGTTTACCGCCAGAAGTAATCCCAATTATTTGCGCCTTTTTTTCTTTCGCATCATTCAACGCACTTAAAGTTTCTTCAGTGTTGCCTGAATAGGATACAGCAAAAACCAGACTATTCTCATTAACAAAATCCGGAACCTTATAATCCCTATTAACATAAACCGGGATATTTGTATCGCTCAAATAAATCTTTAACAAATCACCGCCAACTGCGCTTCCACCCATACCTGTAACAACAATATTGTTTACATCACCAGAAGCAGAAATTCCTTTCGGCAAACCCAAAGCTTCCCTGCATTGCTTGGGAAAATCCTTGATCACTTGCAGTATATTTTGACTGTCTAATGCCATTTTAATTTTTTATTTTTATTTAGGTATAAATAATTTGCTATTTTATTTTTCTTTTTTTATTATTATAGGTAAATAACAAATTTTATAAATGGACATTTATTCCCCCTACATTGGAAATGTAGGTAGTTGCTTACCTGAATCCTAAATCATCAAACTAAATTCAATAATGGAGGCTTAAAATGGGGATGTATCAACATATTAGGGAGATTTGGAAAAAACCAAAAGAAAGTTTAGGGGATACCTGGCAAAAACGACTTCTAGAGTGGAAAAACCAAGATACTACTGTAAGAATTAAGCATCCCACTAGGCTTGACAGGGCTCGTTCATTAGGCTACAAAGCAAAACAGGGATTTATCCTAGTAAGACAGAGAGTGGATAGAGGTGGCAGACAAAGGGAAACAATAAGGAAAGGAAGGAGAAGCAAGCATTTCGGAAGAAGAAAAAATGTGGATAAAAGCTACCAATCAGTTGCAGAGGAAAGAGCAGTAAAAAAGTATCCTAATTGTGAAGTTTTGAATAGCTATTATGTTGGCGAAGATGGGGATTGTTCTTGGTATGAAGTCATTTTAGTTGACAAATCTCATCCACAAATCCTTGCTGATCCAAGAATAAACTGGATATTTAAATCCAAGCATACAGGACGTGTTTTTAGAGGCTTAACTTCTGCAGCAAGAAAAAGCCGCGGCTTAAGGCATAAAGGTAAAGGTGCTGAAAAATTAAGGCCTAGCAGAACAGCTAATATTAAACGCAGGAAATACTATTGAGCAAGGTCAAGTTTAAGGTTTTTCAGCTCTCTTATCATATCTAAATAGCCATCTGCTACATCCTTGCTTTTTATTTCATTTATCTTGTCCCCAACTTTTTGAATAAACCTAGAAATCTCCTTTATCGCATTATCTTCATTTTTTATCACTATATTTACAACATTATTAACAATAAGCTCTTTATCCCCGCTAGGTTTATGGATATTCTTTTCCATTTTCCTTAAGTCAGCTAAAATGCTTTCAGCAGCAATTTCCGGATCAGACATATCAACTACTTTCAATATCTCCTTATCAGCACCATCATTGAAAAATATACTTAGTTCTACCTTGTTCTCTTTTGGAAAAAATTTTCCTATTTCAATTTTTTTAATTTCCAGGCTTATTATCTTCATTTTCCTTGTATTTAAAGTCCTCAAACAAATGGTTTGTATCGTCTTTCTTTTTTCCTTTTATCTTATTAATTATAAAACCCTTGGAGTATCTTGCAACAGTTCCGAGAATTATCAATATAAGGATTATTGTTGCAAGTGTTGGTTTTGATGCTACATACCCTACAACTGCTCCTGTAATTGCAGACATTCCATCAGCAGTTTTCTTTATCACATCCCTGTTATCATCAATTTCGACATTTTCTATGATATTCGTCTGCTCAACAACCTCCTGCATACTTTCACTCTCATTAGTGCTGTCAACAGTAGTAGCTACCTCGACTGTTTCTTTTGGCAATATAACATCATAAGTTCCCTGCGGCACTTCTTTTGAAAGGTCAATTGTTATTTTTTCTCCTGGTTTTGAATCAATTTTTCTGTTTATTAAGTATTTTTTATCATCGCTTTCCAGAATTATAGTCACTTCATCCTTATACTCGACATTCCCGACATTTTCAATATATACAAAACTTCCATCCTGAGTCATTACAATTTTTCTTACAGTTTCTATTTCAAAAGTGCTTTGCTCCTTTACATCTTCAAAAGTGCTCAGTAAAAAATAATTTCCCGGTAGTTGTGTTTTTTCTGTTCTAAATTCAAAATAATTAGAATTTTGTATATCTTTCTCTGCCATAATCCTCTCACCAGAGTCAAAAATCCTGACATTTACCTTAGTCCCATTCATAATCTTGTCACTATGGTCATAAAGAACAACCCCTGCTTTTAAGGTATCACCTGGCATCAAAACATTGTTCTCAATGCTGTTTTCAATTCTTGTTGGTACAGACAATACTCTGATATTAATAATCTTGTCCCCATAATTGCCATATTTATCTGTTACAACAATAAGTAGTGGAATGTTTCCTGCTTCTGTATCTTTTTCTAAATGAATTATATGCTCAAACTTTCCAGCAATAACATCAACCTTTTCCTCTTTGTTCCTGAAAGATATATTTGCCTCACCTTTTGACATAATTTCATTGCTGTATTTTCTTATTTTTCCTAAAATAATAACATCTTCCCCGGGTTTTGCTTCTAAATCACTCTCTAGAGTTATATTTATCTTGTCCGTCACAAAAAAATCTTTTGACCATCCACTATCAATATTTTCCCCATCAGTTGCTTCAAAATTTGACTTTAAACTGCATTTGGTAACCATTGACCTGGATAAAGAAAGCTCTGGAACAGTTAATTGTGTTCTAAAGTCGGATTCTAAATTTAAGGGTATTGCATAGTACTGTGAATTATAATTGTCACAAAAAATATGCATTTTAAAAAAGCCGTCATAATCCTGGTCTGGTTTAACTGATACAATAGGAACAATTTTTTCTCCAAGATTGTAAAGATCTTTTTCCGGAAGCGTTATGGTTATTTCACCAAAAGTGATTGGAATGATAAATAAGAACAAAAATTGTAATATTAAATACCTCTTTAAATATTTCATAACAACTTTACCGTAATAACTGATATAAATAGTTTACTGTTCGTTAAATAAATTTTCCAAAACCTTTAAATTTCCTTCTATATTCCTGAATACCGGGGGTAATAATGGATACTAACAGCAGTACTGGAACTTTTAGATTAAAAAAAGGCCTTGCAGAAATGCTTAAAGGTGGTGTAATAATGGATATTGTTTCTGCTGAGCAAGCCAAGATAGCTGAAAAAGCAGGTGCGGTAGCTGTTATGGCTTTGGAAAGAGTACCAGCAGATATAAGAAAATCTGGTTCAGTGGCAAGGATGGCAGATCCAAAGAAAATAAAAGAGATAATGAAAGCTGTTAGCATACCAGTAATGGCTAAAGCAAGGATAGGCCATTTTGCAGAAGCACAAATTCTACAGGCTTTAGGTGTTGACTATATTGATGAGAGTGAAGTTCTGACTCCAGCAGGTGAAAAACATATTGATAAGCATAAATTTAAGCTTCCATTTGTATGCGGAGCAAAAAATTTAGGAGAAGCCTTGCGCAGAATAAATGAAGGCGCTGCAATGGTAAGGACAAAGGGAGAAGCAGGAACTGGAAATATTATAGAGGCTGTTAAGCATATAAACCTGATTAATGAGCAAATTGGGCAGCTAAAAAATATGTCAATAAGAGAGTTAAAGAAAGAAGCCACTAAGATGGGAGTTCCCTTTACGCTTGTAGAGCAAACAAAAGATATGCAAAGATTACCTGTAGTAAACTTTGCTGCTGGAGGTGTTGCTACACCAGCTGATGCTGCCTTAATGATGCTTTTAGGGTGTGATGGAATTTTTGTAGGCTCTGGAATTTTTAAATCTCAGAACCCGGAAAAAACAGCTAAAGCAATTGTTGAAGCAACTACTAATTATGATAAACCAGAAATAGTTGCAAAAGTTTCTCAAGGTTTAGGGGAAGCCATGAAAGGTCTGGAAATTGAGAAATTAGAGCTAAAAATGCAGGAAAGAGGGCATTGAATGAAAGTAGGAATTCTGGCTTTGCAAGGTGACATAAGAGAACACGCAAGAATATTAACAAAGTTAGGAGCAGAGCCAGTAAAAGTAAAATCACCAGAAGCTCTGACAGATATTGACGCATTAATAATACCTGGTGGGGAAAGTACAACTATGGGCTTGTTAATGAAAAAATACAAGCTCGATACAGCAATTAAGGAAAAATATAAGCAAGGATTGCCAATTTATGGAACATGTGCTGGCGCAATTATACTTGCAAAAAATATTATCAATAGCTCACAACCAAAACTTAATTTAGCAGACATAAGCATAACAAGGAATGATTACGGAAGGCAAATAAACAGCTTTGAAGCTGAATTAAGCATAAAAGACATTGGAAACTTTAATGGAGTTTTCATAAGAGCCCCAGTAATCAAAAGCTTTTACAATGGCATAGAAATCCTTTCAGAACACAAAAACAAGCCAGTCATGGTAAAGCAGGACAATTTATTGATAACAACTTTCCATCCTGAACTTACTAATGATACAAGAGTTCATGAGTATTTCTTAAACATGGCCCAAGAATACAAACAAATCAGGGATGTACAGAGGGATATTGAAGAAGAGCCTGGGTTGTAAATAATAGGGTTTTATGGACTAAGCCTCATTTAGAACCACCATAATATTATTAATCCCGGCAATATAAAGATAATTTGTATGCAAATGGAAATCCAATAAAAAATTGGATGATTTTGTTTATCTTTAGTACCATATGATAAAAATAAAGGATTCCCATAAACTGCTTTTCCTGTTTTTAATTCATAAACTACATATAATGACAGAACAAATATAATGATCAGCCATGTAATTTTTAAAGATGTAGAACCATCCATAATATAATTTATAATAAATAGAAATATTACAATTATTATCCAATTGCTTTAATTTTAATTTTCATAATCAACCACGCCGCCAAATTAACTGATTATATGCAGAATTATATATAAAACTTACTCATAGAACTAACCCCTAAGACTGTACAATGTACAAAAACCATACCTTTATATAGGGGTAAAGCATAGCTAGACTTAGTATACTGGAGATATACTTCTAGTAAATCTTTATGTATAACTAAGAAATATAGGTGAAAAAACAAATGGCATTTGAAGACCGAGGTTTTGGTGAAAGGAAAATGCACAAAGTTACCTGCTCTGATTGCGGTAATGAAGCAGAAGTTCCTTTTGAGCCAAAAGAAGGCAGACCTGTTTATTGCAGGGATTGCTACCAGAAGCACAGGAGATTTTAGATTTAATACTTCTAGGTTTTCTGTTTAGAACTGATTTTTTTCTTTATTTTTTTATTTTTTAATGAATTTTTTATTATTTTATTTATAATTTTTCATTGAATTTTATTAATTGGTTTTTATTTATATTGTACTATTTTTCATTGAATTTTTATTATTGTAATCTATTGTATTATTCTTTATTGGATTTCTCAGCTATTGAAACATTTATTTTGTCTCTAACTTATTGCTACTATGTCCCATAGAAGCAGTATTACTACAGTGAAAAAGAGCAACCCTATTATGAAATATAGTGGCCTTCCTTCCCGGTCTCTAGGCAAAGATTCCCTAATCACAATATAAAGCAATGCGCCTCCAATAAGCCCAAGCAGTATTACATTGCCTACTCCCCCTATATCAATAAACGTGGCTACAAGGGCTCCAAAAAAAGGAGATGCTGCAGAAAGTACCCTTATATAGTGTTTTTTTGTATGTCTTCTGGGTAAAGAATCTATGACAATATGCAATGTAATAGGTATAAATAACAATATGCCATCTACAACATCTCTTTCCACTAGTTTGACCAAAATAAACCCGACAACAAAAAAATAGACAAAGGAAGTTGTTGAATGCGCAAGCCTATGCTCTTTTCTCATTTCCGGCCCTGTAAAATTCTGCCTTATATACTTCTCAATTATATGGAACAAACCAAACCCAAATAAAACAGAAAAAAACAGCAGCCTGTTTATGGCTATAGCACTTGAATATATTTCAGGAAGTAAAACAAGGAATATGTAAGAGATTGAAACCCCTGCAGAAAAAGAGATAAATTTCATCTTATTCGGGCTTGCTTTTGAGAAAAGCCCTTCTGTAAAGAAATCAACTGCACTCAATATTAATGCTAAAACATATCCTAATACCATTTTCGGCTATAGGATTTTTATATTATTTAATAATTACGATTTATTTTTCTATATGGGAATTAAACCAAAATATATTTAAAACTGGATAAATTTTAGTATTGAGGGGGAAATAATGAAACAATATCTTGATGCCTTAAGGTATATTCTGGAAAAAGGTACTGATAGAAAAGATAGGACAGGCACTGGCACTAAGGCTATATTTGGAATGCAGATGCGCTTTAACATGAAACATGGTTTTCCTGCTGTTACCACAAAAAAACTTGCATTCAACTCTATGAAAGCTGAGCTGTTATGGTTCATCAAAGGAAGTTCAGATGTTAAGGAACTGCAAAAACTAGGCTGTCATATCTGGGACGCAAACGCAGAAGCTGACTACTGGAAGCCAAAAGCTAAATTTCCGGGAGACTTAGGAAGAATTTATGGTGTTCAGTGGCGTAAATGGAAAACACCAGATGGAAAGGAAATTGACCAGCTTGCAGAGGCAATAAATCTTATTAAAAAAGAGCCTGACAGCAGAAGAATTATTGTAAGTGCGTGGAATCCTGGTGAATTAAATCAAATGGCATTACCAGCATGCCATACATTTTTCCAATTTTTTGTAGTAAATAAAAAGTTATCTTTGCAGATGTATCAAAGAAGCTGCGATATGTTTTTAGGAGTCCCATTTAACATTGCTTCTTATTCATTACTACTAAATATGGTAGCCCAAGTTACTAATCTAGACCCATATGAATTTGTACATACACTTGGAGATGCTCATATATACCAAAATCATTTTGCCCAGGTAAAAGAGCAATTAAAAAGAAAACCATTACCCTTGCCACAATTAAAACTCAATCCAAATATAAAAAATATTGATGATTTCAAAATGGAAGATATTGAATTAGTAAATTACCGGCACCACCCTCCAATCAAAGCTCCAATGGCAGTTTAGTTCCATTAAAGTTAAGAAACACAATAACAATTATTTAGTTTAAATAAAAATTAATTTACAATTAAAAGATCAAATGTAATAAAAACAAAAATAATAAAAAATCATCAATAGCGACGCAAAATGATTGGTTTTTATTTAATAAATTTTTCAATGCCAAATAATATTAAGTTAAAAATAAAATAATGAGTTAACAAATAATTGTGAAAGACAAAATATAAACAAAAATTCATTGAAAAATGGTACAACATATAATCGTAATAAGGGGTTCTCCAGGAATTGGAAAATCAACTATCGCAAAACAATTAGCAACCCATATTCCGGGAAATGTATCTGTTGTTGATATAGACGTTTTGAGGTATAAATTAATTCCTAAAAGAAGCGAGGAGTTTAATGACCATAATCTTGTCTACCGTAACCTCATGGATATTTGCAAAAATACTCTCAATGAAGGATTAAGTATAATCATTGAGGGAATATTGGCCAGCAAAGATGAAAAGGGGAGCTTAAGAATTGATGAATTTGAAAAATTTTCAGGTCCAGAGATTAAAGTCACTAGGTTATTTCTAAAAGGGAGTAAGGAAACCCAAGAATTAAGATTAAAAAAAGGAGATAAACAATTATCTTCTAATAAAATCCAAGAATGGACGCAACTTGCAAATTCAACTTTAACCAAAAAAGATTGTGTCATAGATACAAATGATAAAGCTAAAGGTACAATAATTG
>CEPX01415170.1_pt1 | contig 27133 bp, 24 predicted proteins | sample 361361 | NCBI WGS metagenome assembly CEPX01 (sample SAMEA2619974, study PRJEB7988) | marine metagenome | biome: marine biome (ENVO:00000447); feature: mesopelagic zone (ENVO:00000213) & marine oxygen minimum zone (ENVO:01000065); material: "saline water (ENVO:00002010), including plankton...
TTGTAAGAGCTTCTGAATTTTTGCCTCAATTAGAAAATAGAGTTACAATAGTTGCAGACAATTTAAAACTTGGCTTAACCTACATTAGCTGGGGTTTGGTTAAGAAAGTTATTTTCGCAGATAATCTTGCTCCTTTTGTTGACTCAATCTTCTCTGACCCAACTGGCTTAAGCTCTTTCCACATAATACTTGGAACTTTGGCGTTTGGAATACAGATTTATTGTGATTTTTCAGGATATACTGACATTGCAATTGGTGCTGCAAGAATACTTGGATTTAGATTGCCTAAGAATTTTAACAAGCCTTATTTTGCGCGCAATCCTTCAGATTTTTGGAGCAGATGGCATATATCTCTTTCAACATGGCTTAGAGACTACCTGTACATTCCACTTGGAGGCAATAGAAAAGGAAAATCCAGAACTGTCATTAATTTAATGATAACAATGCTTTTAGGAGGGCTATGGCATGGCGCTGCGTGGAACTTTGTTATCTGGGGAGCTTATCATGGAACACTGCTAGTAATTCATAAATGGATTACAGGCAGATTCAACATAATCAAAAGCAGGGTTGTTTCTATCTTTATCACTCAATATTTCATATTTTTAGGCTGGCTTATTTTCAGGGTTGGAAACTTTGATCATTTGATGTTTGCCATAAAGAAATTCCTGTTCTTAGACTTTTTTTCTGCAGGCGTATCTGAAATAATTCCTTTTTTGCTGGCAAACAAGTTCGCAATTCTCCTTATGATAACATTCATTTACTTGCATGTTTTTTCATATAAAGTTCACAATATCATTTATAAGGTGAATTCATTAAAATTAAGCCACTGGACAGTTTACGTTGCGTTTGTTTTATTGCTTTTATTCTTGTTTACACCAAGCTTAAGCCAGGCATTTATTTACTTCCAATTTTAAATGCTTTAGAACGGGTATTTTTTTGTTATTTTGTATTTGAAAATGTAAAAGTAAACGAGAAAATTGTAAAAAGCAACCTGGAAAGCCATTCTCAAACCCAAAGAGCCATGAAGAAAGCTTTTTTGATAAACAAAATTATACGGCATTAGGAGAGTAAACCATAACATTGCTTTAATCAGATAAAAAAAGAAAGGCATTTTTGCATAGCCGTACAAGATTCTATGGCGGGCATCGTAGCGAGCTCGAGGCCAGTTCTTACGCTTAAAGCCGGAAAACTGCCAGTTGTCGTAAGGAACAGTGTGCTCAAGAGTGAGGTTCAAGCGTTTGACATTTCCTCTGACCTTATACCATTCATGAAACTTTTTCGGAGCAACAGTTTTTGCTTTTCTAAACAAAGCCAAGCGAAAGCCTTTGGAAAGCGGGCCTGAAGTGATTTGATGGCCTTTGTCATAAAAAGACCAGTAAAACTCATAGCCATCAACGCTATTATCCTTAACAAGACTTTTGATATTTTTTTGCAGTTGAGGAGAAAGATACTCATCAGCATCTAATGTTAAAACCCATTCAGAAGTTGCCTGTTCCATTGCAAATGTTCTGTGAGGTTCAGCTTCACCGATTCTTGGCTGAATAAAAACTTTTTTTGTGTATTTCTTTGCTATCTTTAAAGTGTTATCAGAACAAGGGCCGTCATGCACAACAACAATCTCATCAACTAAGGAAGAAACAGAATCCAGGCAGCGCTTGATATTCGATTCTTCGTTATAAGCTATTATTGAAACAGTTATTGTTGGTTTCACCATAAAAGAAGCAAACAAATCTTGCTATTTAAGCTTAACGATAAAATTGCCTATTACAAGATAATCCACGCATTTCATAAATAAATAATCCAAAGCATCTTCAGGAGTGCAAACAATAGGCCAATTATGCCTCCTTAAAGAAGTGTGAAGAACAGCAGGAACACCAGTCATCTTATCATACTCTCTTATCAAATCATAATACAAAGGATTTTGCTCTTTAGTTACTGTTTGCGGAACAACAGTATTGTCAGTATGAACTGTAGCAGCAATATCATCTCTTGCTTTAAGCAAAACATCATAAGCCATAAGCATGAAAGGGCTTTCAGACGGGTTTTTCAGGTATTCATGAGCATCTCTCAAAAGTATTGAAGGAGCAAAAGCAGAGAAGTCCTGCTGTTTTAATCTGGAATTAAGCTTTTCTTTAATTTTAACATCATGCGGGGCAGCAAGAATAGACCTTGCACCAAGAGCTCTGGAACTCCATTCCATTCTTCCCTGGAACCATCCGATAATTCTTCCTCTGCTGATAAGCTCAGCAGCATCTCCTGAAGGGTCAGAAGTTTTCCTGTAAGACAAACCGCGATTCTTCTTTAAAACTGCTTCAATTTCAGAATCACTGTATTCTGGACCTAGGTAAACATTGTTTTCAACTTGGGGAATAGTTTTTTCTCCAGTAAGATTGTGATGAGCTTCAAGAGCTGCTCCAACAACAGTTCCTGCATCACCAGGATTTGGATAAATGTAAATGTCTTTAACTTTCTTAAGCTCTCTGAGTTTTTTATTAAGCTTGACATTCAGGAAAACTCTTCCAGCAAGGCAAAGCTTGTTCATTCCTGTTTCTTTCAAAGCATTTTCAATCAGTTCTGTAACGCGCTCCTCAAGAATTTTTTGGGCAGCAGCAGCAACATCCTTATCAGAAAAGCGCTTAACCAATGAGCGAATACGGTTCAAATCATTAAAAACAAAGCGTTGATAATTGTTTACTACAGCAAAGCTTGCTTTAAAGTTTCTTTTCTGCTTTATTAAATCAATTCCTCTTACTGTTGAAGCATAATTCTTTAAACTTTTGTAAGCGCCAGTATGAGGGTCGCCATATGCTGCCAAGCCCATAGTTTTTCCTTCTCCATCAACAGCTCTGAAACCAAGGCCTTCAGTTACAAAAGCGTAAAACATTCCAAAACCTGAAGTAAATGCTTTTATTCTTTTCAAGTTTCCATTTTCGCCAACAAAGATGCCGCCTTCAGCGTTAACTACATCTTCCTCAGAACCGCCAAGGTCAAGAGAAACAACTAATGCTTTCTTAAAACCAGAAGTTCTGTAGGCAGAAGCAGCATGAGCGCGCTGGTGTCCTATTCCAATTATCTTTTTCTTTTCAAAAGGTAAAATAGGCCTGTGGAATTCTGCCTTAAATCTTGGAATTGCGCTATAAAGCTGTTTGACAATTTTTAATTTCTTAGAAGTGTTTTTCTCCAATGGCCAGGGAATTGCAACAGCATCAACATCAGAATACAAGTATCCCAACTTTAAGAGGTAATTAACACTCATCCAGGGAAAACCAGCATGATGTCTGTTTCTGGTAAAGCGCTCTTCAGAAACAGCGCCAATTATCTTAGCTTTGTCAGTAATGCACGCACTGGAATCATGAGTGTTCTCGCTGTAAGGCTCAAGCCCTGTTAAACCAAGGACAGTTGTCATTGGGACAAACGTTGTCAGAGCTTTTTTTAAAGGTTTCTGAATAAAAGGACTAACCTAAACACTTAAATAACACATCAGATTCTCTAAAAAACGATAATAATGGCTGTAAAGAAAGGCGACAAAGTAAAAATTGACTATACTGGAACGTTTGAAGACGGAACAGTGTTTGACAGTTCTGAGAAGCACGGCAAACCACTTGAGTTTGAAGTTGGCTCAGGCAATATAATCAAAGGGCTTGACAATGCAATCGTAGGCATGGAAAAAGGAATAGAAAAAGACGTTAAAATTCCTCCAGCAGAAGCTTACGGAGACCACAATCCAAGCATGCTGAAAAAGGTTCCAAAAGCGCAGTTTCCTCCTGACAAAGAAGTAAAAGCAGGAATGATGCTAAGACTGCAAAGCCCTGACGGACAGCAAATACCTGTAAAAGTGGCAGAAGTTACAGAAACAGAAGTAACGCTAGACTTAAACCATCCGCTTGCAGGAAAAACACTTAATTTTAAGGTAAAAGTTGTTGAGCTAGCGTAAGAATTCTTATTCCATCAAGCCCTTATCCCTAAGTTCCTGGGTGGCTTGGTCAACTTTATCATCCGACTTTTGCGAAGAGCCCCAATCTATAAGCTCCTGCATTCCCTGCTCGAAAGAAACCTTAGGCTCAAAGTTAAGCAGCTTTTTAATTTTTGAAATGTCAGCGAAGCAATGTCTTACATCGCCTTTCCTGAAGCTGCTAGTAATCTGCGGAACAAATTCTTTTCCGTAGAGCTTAATAAGAGTGTCGGCAACGTTTTTTATTGTTGTTTGAGCGCCTGAACCAACATTCAAAACTTCATAATCCGCAGCACTTGACTTCATAGCCAAAAGATTTGCCTGGACTATGTCGTGAACAGAAACAAAATCCCTGCTTTGACCGCCGTTTTCGAAAATAGTAGGCGGATTATTATTTTTGATGCGGCTCATGAAAATAGCAGCAACACCAGTGTAAGGATTGGAAAGAGACTGCCTTGGGCCGTAAACGTTAAAATACCGCAGTGCGACAGCAGGAATACCGTAAGCCTGGCAAACTGTTAATACCATTTGCTCCTGATTCTGCTTGGTAATTGCGTAGACACTGTTAGGATGCAATGGCTTGGACTCGGGAGTAGGAATAGGAACGAGCTGCTTTCCGCAACTACAAATTAGCTCCCATTTCTTTGATTTCATCTGCTCTTCTGTTCTTAATGGCGGAGATACAATCCCGCAGGATTCGCATTTGTAAGAGCCTTCGCCATAACTGCTCATAGAAGCTGCAACCAAAACCTTTTTTACATTGTGCTTTTCATTTGCGAGAATGTCAAGGAGGTAAGCAGTTCCTATAACATTAGCAGAAGAGTAACGAGAAACTTGGTACATTGACTGGCCTACGCCAACCATAGCAGCCTGGTGTAAGATTACATCAGCGTCTTCCACTGTTTTTTTGAAAAGCTCAAAGTCAAGAACACTGCCTTTAACAAACTTGGCTGAATTGTTTATGTAGTCAGGAGTGTTTCCTTGATGGACTTGAGGCTCAAGATTGTCAAGAATAACAACTTCATTGCCTTCTTTGACAAGTTCATCCACTATAAAAGAGCCTATAAAACCAGCTCCTCCAGTAACCAAAACCTTAGCCATGGGTAAACGAATTAGCAAGCTTTTTAAAAAATTTGTCATTTACACACTTAAAATGAAGCTTTCTGTCGTGTTGGCAGCACATAATGAAGAAGAAAACATAGCTAAGCTAATACCTGGCTTAATAAAGAGCTACAACAAGCATATTCTTGAAATCCTGGTTGTTAATGACGCAAGCGCAGACAAAACAGAAGAAGTTGCCAGAAAGCTAATGAAAAAGCACAGCAAAATAAAGCTGATTAACAGGCAGCCGCCATGCGGTGTTGGAAGAGCCCTAAAAGACGGGTTTAGAAACGTAAGTGAAAAAGCAGACTGGGTGTTGACAATGGACTCTGACTTTATCCATAATGTTCCTGACTTGCAAAGATTTATTGAAAAAACAAAAGAAGGCTATGATTTAGTGATAGGCTCAAGATACATGCCAGAAGGAAAACTGGTTAATTATCCTCTGTTGAAAAGGATTACAAACAGGATGTATCATATCCTGCTTAGGAATGTCTTAGGAATCAAATGCCATGACTTAACAAATAATTTCAAGCTTTACAAAGCAGAAATCGTAAAAAGCATCAAATGGAAAAGCAATGATTTTGCAATCAATGCAGAAACAGGGCTTTTTCCATATGTTAAGGGATATAAAGTAGTAGAGATACCTGTTGCATGGATACAACGCTCACACGGAAAGTCAGATTTCAAAGTGCTGGGCCTCGCGCCAAGCTATCTTAAAGTTCTTTCAAGAGTGCTGTTCAGAAAGGTCTAAATGAAAGTTTCAAAGTATTACCATGTTGGAGGGATAGCGTGGATTTTGGTGTTTGCTTACTTGCAGCTTTTTCTTGCACCAAATGTTAGAAACTGTGCTTTGGAAAACGGATTGTTTTCTTCTTCAATTAGCAGTGCATTGCAAAGTTGCACTAGCTTAAGCTTGTCGTTAACAATAGCAATTCTTGGCTTACTTACAGCTGTCATGCTGCTTGCATTAAAGCAAGGGTATTTTACTGAGCTGTATGACCGCTTAGAAAAGAAAAAAAGAGAATGGAGTATAGTAGCTGTACTGATTTCTTTAGCAACACTTGCTTACCTTTCAAAAGGAGATGTTGTTTTAGGAGATGCAATGCAGTTCTCTGCATTAATTGTTTATGTAAAGCAAGCGCTTACTTCATTAACATATCCTTTCTGGACATTTTACTGGTATATGGGAAGCGCGCCTTTCGCATTTTATGGATGGCTTCATTCTTTCGTATTTGCAATAGTAAACATCTTTGTCGGAATAAACTGGACTAACAAAATAATGTTTTTCTTACTGCACCTTGGCAGTGCCTTGCTAATGTACAAATTCGTCAAGGTTACAACAAACAACAGCAAGATAGCAATAATATCAGCGCTTGTATACGGCTTGAGTTTTGAGCACATGGCAAGAGTAATGATTGGGAGAAGCATAACCTCACTAACTTACTTTTTAACGCCATTGCTTTTCCTTGTGTACTCGCTAAGGCTGAATAAAAAATTAAGCACAAATAAAGCAGTAGCTGGAATAGCGGCAATTGTTGCTCTTCTAATGTTTAATCATCCTGATTCTGTGTTTATTGTAGCAATATTTGTTTTGTATGCTGGCTTTAAAGCAATTGAAGAACGCAAACTTAAAGAAATCTCGCCTGAGATGGTGATAAGCTTGCTGCTTGCATTTGTTTTGATATCTTTCTGGACTGTGCCTATGCTTGTGGAAAAAGCAGAAACAAGCGGCACTGACAAAACTTTGGAAATATTTATGCCAAAAGCTCCAAGGATTGAAGTGGTAAAAGAAATGGTTTCATGGCCAGGAAAATGGGGAGCAAAACAACTGTATTATCTAGGGCTTAGCTCGCTGCTATTAAGCATTTTAGGAATGTACTACTTAAGCAAGCAACGCAAGTTCGCAATAACAGTAACTACACTGACTGTAGTAATTTTGTTAATAATACAAACAACAAGATATGCTCCAGTAATGCTGCTAATGCTCAGCTTAAGTGCAGGGTATGGGTTTATGTATCTGAATAAGAAATTGAAGTTTGACAGCAGAAAACTGCTATTCCTGATATTAGCAATAATGATTGTAGACATGGTGCCTGCTACTTTGCAGCTCGGATATCCTGACTTTAGCTACAAAGAATCGTTTTACAATGAAATAAAAGCTGGAAGTGGCGAGAGAATCCTGGACTTATCAACAAACAGAAGGATTTTTTGGCAAGGTGAGCCTTATCTTTTCAACAAAGATGAGGCATTGTTTGGAGCACTAATAGAAAGCGCGCCAAGAAGCACAGGATATGCTGCTTCAATCTCAACCAAAGCTGCTCAGGAAATTTACGATTTGCAGCAGGATTTTTCAGAAGAGACTTTGCAAGGGCTTTATCTTTTAGGAGTAAAGCAAGTAATAGTCCATCAAGAGCAAATAGGCAAAGATGCTAAAAAAGTTTTTGCAGAGAAAAAAGATGCTTTAGGACTGGAAAGAAATTTTCAGGCAATAGAACTAAATCATTCTCCAATAATAGCTTCAAATCAGAAAACACTAGCTGGTTTTCCAGAATTGGAAAAAGAACATGCTTGGGAGCTTAGAACAAGATTTGAAGACAGAAACATAGACTTCAGCGAAGTAAGTTCTATACTAAACTTAATGCAGGTGGATACTGAAAAAAGAGTGGCTGGGCAGATATTAGTAAAGGACAGCTCAAATGAGTTCATAGCAAGCAAAGATTTAGAAATAGACATTAAAGAAGCAAGAACACGCATAGACAAAGCAGAAATAGATTACAAAATAAACAGCGATGCTTTCCTGCAGCTAAGCTATTCCCACAGTCCATACCTTTCAGTTAAAATAGACGGAAAAGAAACAGAATACTGGAAAACAGCAATCAACACCATAGCAGTAAAGACAGAGCCAGGCGAGCATACAATAACAATACAAGGCAAGCAATCAACACTGAGAAAACAACTCATGCTAGTGTCACTATTAGGGTTGATTGTGATTGTGTATTTATTCAAGAAAATTTAAATAAACGCAGAACAAACAAAATAAAATGGCAATAACTTCAATAGCGCTCTTTTTTGTGTATCTTTGGGGGTTTGGTTTTGCAGCTGGGAAGTTGGCGAGAGTCAAAGAATCAGAGAGTTTTCTTGAAAGGCAGCTTACTCGTTTAGGAACAGGGCTTGCAGCCATCATAATATTAGCCATGCTTCTTAACATTGTTAACATTCCATTGGATTGGAAAATATTTTTGGTTTTAGCAGTTGCAGTTCCTGCTATTTACTTGTTCAAGAATTTTAAAAACATTGGAAAGGCAAAACTAAAGGTAAAAAAATCTGACATTAGCATTGCTTTTGTGCTTCTCATCTTTTTTGGAAGCTTTTACATGTATGCATCAGGAGCTTTTGCCTACCCTTATCTTGAAAATGACGACCCATGGGGGCATGCTGAAGGAACAAAATACATTGCGGTTGAGAAAACCTTTGATGCAAGCCCGCAAAAAGCTTTCCAGTACATGAATCCTTACCCTCCAAGCTACAATTTTATATTAGGATTGATGCACCAAACAAATGACTCGCTTTACTGGACTCTCAAATTTTTTAACGCGCTTCTAATCTCACTAAGCTTAGTTTTCTTTTATTTTTTTGCAGCAGAATTTGTTGGCAACAGAAATAAAGCATTATTTGCAACAGTTGTGCTAGCAGCAGTTCCTGCTTACCTAAGCCATTTTATCTGGGCACCAGCACTTGCAATGACAATGTTTTTCCCTGCACTTTATGCACTGGAAAAAGTAAAGCACGACAAAAAATGGCAATGGATTGCAGCAATCACAATAGGAGGATTAATAGTATCACATCCAACACACACGTTAACATTATTTGCAATGATATCTGTTTACATTCTTGTAAAATTTGTTTCAGAAAAAAAGCCAACATACTTTATAGCAGGTTTTATGGGAGCAATAGCGTCATTGAGCTGGTGGGGTTTTCATGGAAAAGAATTTCTTGGAGGAGTGGTTAGTGCAAACAAAGCAAGCACTGCAGCAGTAGTAGTCCAAAGCACAAGCATTTTTGCAAAGATAATGAACACGTTCCTAAGAGTTTTTTCAAGGTGGACAGGAACAGCATCAAGGCCCTACACGTTCAATGATTTCTTTTTCGCTAAAGGGCAGAACTTAATAAACAATCCAGTAGGGTTTGGCATTGTTGTTTCTATTCTGACAATTCTTGGAGTTTTATTTGTAATTGCAAAGCTAATAAAATTTGCAAAAGTGAAAACACTGAAGAAGAACAATTATTTGATTATAACACTGATTTGGCTTGTTTTTACTTTTTTGATTGTAAACAACCAAACTTTTAATTTGCCAATTGGATGGTTTGCGTTCAGAACATGGATGATACTTGCAGTGCCTGTATCATTGATTGCTGCTGAAGGGTTATGGAGCTTGTTTGGAGTTCTGTCTTTGCTTAATATAGATAAAAAAATGATTCCAGCTGCTAAAATAGCAATAGTTTTAGTTGTGCTAGGTGGGATATGGTTTACTTCTGGGCAGCAAAAGTATGAAGTAAACACTGCTGTCTGGCCGCCAGGAGCTTTCTGGGGGTCGCCTGATGAAGTAGGCGCTTATGTTTGGCTCAAAACATTGCCGCCAGACACAAAAGTTTTTTCATTTGTAACAGACGGCCAGGTTATTGGAATGGATAAGTTCAGCTGCGGATGGTGCGAGGCAGAAGCAGAGTACAGGCAGACAGGATTTGACGATACAGCTGAAGAAACTTCTGCATGGATGAAAAGAAACAGCTACGAATACTTAATAATGGGTGGAATGGAAGTCAATAAGTTCGGACAAAACATAACAGTAAATAAAGTCAATGGAATAGCAACATCAGGACTCTTTACAATTGCATATCAAACAAATGGCGCAATAGTGTTTAATGTTATATGAACTGCTTAAGATAACTTTTAATCAAAATTACTTCTTCGTTTTCTATTCCTTTTATCAAGAATAAAGCAGCAAAGTAAGTTATTGCAGCAACTGGAAGTATTATTAGCACATGCAATTGCAAAGTTAGCAGTATAACCAAGCTCATGACAACAGTTGCAGCAAGAGGCTTCAATAACAATTTGAAAATGTTAAATGAATAACTGTTTTTTCGTGCAAAATAAAGCAAACCTAGCAAAACAACCAGCTCTGTTATTAGCGTAGAAGCTGCTGCGCCCATGTAACCCCAATATGGAATGAAGAAAAGGTTTAAGCCAATGTTTAAAGCAGCTGCAAAAGCAGTTGTTAAAGTGAAAAGAAGCTGCTTGTGAACTGCATTTAAAAGATGGCCTGTTATTGAGCTGAGGAAAACAGCAACCAATGCCCAAATCAACACCTGCAAAGCAATGTTAGAGCCGGAAAATTCGCTTCCATAAATGAAAAGAATCAAGCGTTCAGCAAGCAATGTAACTCCTACACCCATAGGAAGAGCTATTGCAAGAAGGTAATAAAAGAATTTTCTGTAAAGGCTGCGCAAAACAGCTTTGTTTTCCACGTAAAGCCGGGACATAGCAGGGAAAATAGCGTTTATGACAGCAGCAGGAACAAAATAAAGAGCGTCAAGCAGCCTGTACGAAGCATTGTAAAGGCCTGTCTCTGCTGAGCCTCTGAAAAAAGCAATCATAACAGTGTCTATCCTGAAATAAATTGCAATAAAAAGACCTGTAAACCAGAAAGGCATAGAGCTTTTCACAAATTTTTTCTGGAAATCAAAGTCAAAGCCAAAACGTATTGTAATTAATTTTCTTACTGCAAAAGCGCTTAAGACAAAAATAAGAAAATAAGATATGAGAAAAGCAAATGCAAGGCCAAGCAAGCCATAGCCTGCAAGCAAAGCCAGAATTCCTAAAACAACCAAGAGAAGCATTTCAAGAGACCTAGCAATCCCAACAAAAAGCATTCTTTGATGCGCTTGGAAAACAGAAAAAGACAAGTCCTTAAAGCTTTGGAAAAAAACAGCCAAAGCAACAACGTAGATAGGCAGCGCTAAATTAGCTGAAACACTAGTAAAGTTAGCACCAATAATAGTAGCTAAAGCTACTAGTGTAACAAGCAAAATTTTTATCGAAAGAACGTTCTTAAAAAGGTAATCTGCTTTTTTCAGGTCTTTTGCAGCTTCCCTTACAAACAAAGTTGAAATCCCGAGGTCATTGAAAACCCAGAACAAGCCTGTGAAAGCAAAGATGAATGAATAATCTCCTAATCCTGTTTTGCCAAGCGTGCGAGCAATTACCAAGAACAAGGAAAATGAAAGGAGCCTGGAAATAACATCAGCAGAAAACAAAAAAGCTGTGTTTTTGAATACAACATTAAACGCTTTCATGGCTTAAAGCTAAAAGAGGTTTTATTAAATATTTTTGCATTGAATTGGGTGCAAAATCTTTATATATAATATTCTTGTATTCAAAGCCATTCTGCGTGGGTTAATTGTAGAGATTTGGAGTTATATTAAAGAGAAAAAAAAGTTATTGATATCTACTATTCTGATAATGCTTATCTTGGTGAGTATTTTAATAATTTTTGCCCAAAGCAGTTCAGAGACACCATTCATATATGCTTTATTTTAACAAGAAAATGGCACTCGATTCAAGAAAAATAGCGCTATTGATTGGAAGTATAATTTTAACATTAGTAATTATTGAAGGGTTTCTACGCATTGGCGGTTTTGTTTTTTTAGCTTTACAGCAAGCTGATAATGAGTTGTCTGAATCATCTGAAGACTATAGAATTCTGGCACTGGGTGAATCTACCACTGCAAATTTACACAACGGGCAAGGAGCTTGGCCTGCAGAATTAGAAAAGATTCTGAACAATGAGAGTCCTGGCATGTATAGGGTATTCAATGAAGGCCGTCCTGGAACAGTAACTACTGACATTTTGAAAAATTTGGAATATAACCTGGATAGGTATAATCCACACATGGTAATTACAATGATGGGAACTAATGACCAAGGAGCTAAAGTTAAAAGAAAGTCCGACATTTTCAAAAAATTTCGGACATATAAGCTAGGCAAATTGATAATTGTGGGCTTAAACAACAAATTTACCGGGAAGTCAGATAGTGCACTGGCTCCTGAACAAAAAAAACAAGATTATGCTATTGAAAAGCAGTTGATTAATGTTGTAACTGATGAGCCTGATAATATTCAAGCATGGATGTATTTGGTCACTTATTACGAAGAACGAGGTGATATTGAGAAAATGGCTGAAACAATGGGAAAAATGCTGAAAGTAGCGCCTAATAATGTCCAGATATTCCAAAAAGCAGGCAGCAGTTACCTAGGATATGGATATTATGATGAAGCAGAAGAAGCGTTGCTAAAGGCAATCTCTATTGATCCAATCTACTACGAAACACACTTAGGGCTAGGCCATTTATATACTATGACTAACAGGTCAGAAAAAGCTGTGCAGGTATTGAGCATTGTAATCGAACGCTCCCCAGCACATAAGAATGAAGCAGATGAATTGCTCAAAAGAATTTCTGAACTCAGGAAGAATTATTATAGCCCGGCAACCCGAGATAACTACCAAGAGCTTTATAAAATTCTGAATAAGCAAGGTATTAAATTAGTGGTCATGCAATATCCAACCCAAAAAATTTCTGAATTTGAGAAGTTATTCACAGGAAATGAAAAGGTATTGTTTGTTAGCAATGAAGAAAATTTCAGAAAAGCCTTGGAGAACTTCAGTTACGATGAACTGTTCGTAGACAGAAGCAGAGGCTCTTTTGGACATGCAACATTCCAAGGCAATATGTTAATTGCAGAAAATGTTGCATCTGCTGTTCTAAACGAAGTTAGCAGTGAGCAAATCAATGTTGTAACTTAACAGGTTTTTTTATCCATGCAGCCATGCAAACAAGAGAGAAAAGCGAAACAGAAACCAGAATAATAGCTGAGTATGCAATTGCCAGTTCTTGGGATATGCCAACAAGCGAAAAGAGGAAGACAAGTACCAAATCTCTGGTTCCAATACCAGAAACAGTAATAGGGACAAGATTGACAAAGATAATCAAAGTTATAGCAAAGATAAAGAAGAACAGTTCCATCTGAATGCCAAGACTAATCGCAAGCAAGTAATAATAAAAATAATGGAAGACAAATGACAAAGCAGTAAGACTGGCAATAACAAAAACATTGGTTAGTCCAAGAATGCGTGCAGAAGCAATAAAATCATGAAGATTTCCTTTCAGCATTTCTCGGTGTTTCTTAAAGACATAATTGTTCAGAAAAAAAATTGTCAATTTCTTAACTGCATGTCTTTTAGCAAGCACTAAAAGGAAGATAAGAACAGCTAAGGAAAAAACTAGAGTCAGTATTATAATTTCTCGCTGAAACCATTTTGCAAAAAAGAACATGCTAACATATCCAAACATCAACAGAAATACAATGTCAGAAAAACGGTCAAAAAAAACACTGAAGAAAGATTTGCCAAGAGAATAACCATCATTTTTCAGATACGAGGTGCGAAGCATTTCACCAAATCTGCCTGGAGTAACCAAGCCGAGAGGTATAGGAGCTAAATACATAAGAAAAATGTTGTTTAATGAATAGTTTATTTTTTGCAGCTTCATGATATACTTCCAGCGCAAAGTTTTTAAGAAAAAAGTAGGAAATATCATCAACAATGCGGTTAAGAAGAGGGGAAGGTTAGTTTGCTTCAATATAGAAAGTGTTTCAGAAATGTCAATGCGGGAAAGGATTAAAAAAAACAAGCCAAAACCAATTAGGTAAGGGAGAAATTTCTTAAGCTTCATTGGAATCAAAAATGGTTGTTCGTTTATATATCTTTTTGTGGAAAGATTTATAATGATAGAGGAAGCAGAAAAAGAGAAATGGCACGTATTATTGCTTACTTATGGAGAAAGAAAGCAGAGCTGTTGCTGCTGCTTATAACCATAATAATATTGCTAGTGGGCTTGGAACTTGCTGTCAGGTTTTGCCTTTTCTCACAATCCTGCACAATTGAAACAATAAAACAGCCAGGCATTTATGCACAATTAAATGATGATGATTTCTGGTATTTTAAGAATTTGTTTGACAAGTCATTTGACGTGGAGAAAGAATATACTGAAGATGAGATTACTGGCGAATTTTATGACAACTGGGGGCTAAGTTTAGAGCCAGACGGATTATTAGGATACACAAGAATATCAAACATTACAACTCCCTGCCATGAAACATCAAACTTAGGAACCAGAGGAACAAAAAAATACAGTCTTAAAGAAAATAAGCTAATATTTTACGGAGATTCTTATGTAGAATCAAATGCGTGCTCCAACAATACGCTTACAGCTAAAATAGAGAAAAAATCAGGCATAGACACGCTTAATTATGGCGTGGGAGGCTATGGATGGGACCAGATATACCTTCTATTTAATGAAACTTACAGGCAGTTTAACGAATCGAAAAATGTATTTTTATTAGGAGGGATTAGCGATGACTTAAACAGGATGCTTCTAAAAGCCAAGAGCAACTCTCCTAAACCATATTTTAAAGTAGAAGACAATGAACTGGTATTGCATACTGAACACATTAATGAAAGTGACTTAAACCAATATTTTAGGGAATATAAAGTCAAGTTCAAGCTGTACGGGTTGCAATTGCTTTTCAGCAAAGCAGGGAAAGCGCGTTTAGTAGACATGCACAACCATCTAGTTTCTCTTATATCACTCCTCTTAGACAAAGTTATTGAGCTAAAAGAACAGGAAGAGCTGGATGTTGTCTTTGTTCTCTTGTATAGGGAAAATGAAATAATGGATGAAGATAACTGGAACAAAGATATACTGATAGAACTTCTTAAGGAGAAACAAATAGACTTCATAGACACGCAAGAATGTGTTTTAAATTATTACAACAAAACAAATAGTTCAGAAGGGATTTATGTAGGTTATCCTTCTCACCCTAATTCTTTAGGAAATGATGTTATAGCAGAATGTGTTATTGACTATCTCACTTCAACAGGAAGGTTGTCTTAGCGATTTTTTATTACTTCAGCCAGCAATCCGTAAAGAAATATTTGAAGTGAGCCTAGGAAAAGAATAAGCACTGTTAAATCAAGAAGGCGCTGAAGAACAAAGAAGCTGTACAGAAAAACAGATACTGATGCAGCAAACAATAAAGCGCTAATAGTAGAAAAAACCATAACAGGCTTGAAAAGCGTTGCCATGCGCAAAATAAGAATCATGAATCCAATGAAATCCTTAATCGGGTGTATTGAAGATTTACCAGTACGGGAAAGATAATTGATAGGAACGTATTTGACAAGGTAAGCATTTGTAAGGCATGCAAGCGTAATTGTGATAGTGAAAGAAAAACCTTGAGGGAAAAGATTAAAGAAACGCATAGCAATTTCTTTGCGGAAAACACGAAAACCAGAGTTAACATCAGGAATTCTTTGGCCTACAATTAAATTTGCGAAAGTTCCAATAATAAACTTAGCTGGCTTTCTTAAAAAAGGAGTTTTTACGCTCTTACCTGTTCTCGCACCAACAACCATGTCATAATTATCATAAGAAAGAAGCTTAGGAATATCTTCCAAAGGGTATGTGCCGTCTGCATCAGTTATTAGTATCCAGTCTCCTTTGCTGGCAAGAATTCCGCGTTTTAACGATGCACCATAGCCAAGATTATAAGCATTATGAACAACATTTATGTTTTTTACGTTATCCAAGATTTCTTTGCTCTTGTCTTCAGAGCCGTCATTCACTGCTATAATTTCATAAGTAACAGAGGTGCTGGCCATTACTTTTCTGATTTGCTTAATGGTTTCATCAATAGAACGCTCTTCATTGTATACTGGGATAACAATGGAAAGTAATTTGATTTTCATAAAAAGAAGTGAGTAATGGATAATTTAAAAAGCTTTCTAGGTGAGAAGAACTCGTTACTTTTTTCGTAAAACAGCTACTTGATTTAGTCCGAATTCAAAAGTAGAATGATGGGTAAGATTAAAACCTTCAAAGTTTTCAAAATCCTGTTTTACAAAATTTCTGGTATGCTGCATGCCTTCTTCATGCCTAGAAGCATACAAGTTTATGAACTTTTCAGCTTTGTGGAAAGGAGTTGTTACAACTAAAACTCCTCCATCTTTAAGCACACGCTTTACTTCTTTCAAAACTTTTGTGTGGTCTTTGAAATGCTCTATGACTGCAAGCATAACTACATAATCAAAAGAATTATCAGGAAATTTCAAGCCTTTTTCAGCATCCTGACCCAATGTTATGTCTATTCCAGTCACTTTTGCTTTTTTCAATGAACGCCCAAAATAACCGTCAGCACAACCAATGTCAAGGATTGTTTTACCTTCTAAATCCTGAATGTGCTTTTTTGCGTGGTGAGCTCTGATTCTCTTTGTAATTGGTATTATAAGATTCATCAGAACTCACAATCAAAGTTCATATTATAAATTTTATTGTTTATCCAGCAATTTGTACAAAATAATGCTTTTATCTTCGTAAACTTTTTCACCGTATTTCGCAAGCAAGCCATCCATGAGGTTGAACTCTTTTTCATTTAAACTTATTTTGGGCAGCAATCCAGGATTTAACATTACATGGGTTATTCCGATTTCGCTCAAACGCAAATACAGGTCTTCATAAGTTTCCATAGTTCCGTAAGCAACATATCCTTGAACTCCAGGCTGGCCCCAAACATATTCTGTATCACAGAAAAATCCTCGGGATTCTGAAAATAACAATGTTTTAGAATCAGGAAAATTATCATTCAGGTGCTGGCATGCCCTGTATGGATTTTTATCTATTAATTTATCATAAAATTCACCTTCAGATTCCAAGCCAAGAGCAACAGGAACATTTTTTGAAGTGGTTCCATACCAAAGGACAAAGCCAAAAAGTAGAAAAGTCACTATTACTGCAGCTGTAACATATTTAACAGGAGTTTTCATTGTTTCCTTTATTGAATAAGCTGCAACTATGCTAAGTAAAGCAACACCAACCATAAAATGGCGAATGTTAACAGAAGGAACAACAACATACCAAAGGATTGAGAACAATAAAAGAAAAGCTAAAAGGTAATTAATTGACTGTTTTTTCTTAAGAAATATGTAAAGAGGTATAAATGCAAGAAATAAAGGGCCTATTCCCAAAAGCCTGCTTATTTGAGAGCTGTGCATGGTGAGGTTCCAAGGCAGAAGCAAAAAATTAGAAAAGCCTGAATAAGGATAACTCTGAGCAGCAATATCGTTCCATTTGTCCTGCTCATAACTTGACCAATGCGTTCCCCCAAAATAATTATAGAACAAAGGGTAAACAGGGTTGCCTGTGTTTACGTAATTATTAATGTAAAAAGGAGAAGCTACTAAAATCGAGATAAGACCAAATATAGCTGCATGCTTAACCAGCTGATTATTCCTGGAAGCATACAAAACCAGCAAGCCAACAATAAAAATGTTAATCAAGCCTATCATTTTTGTAGATGCGCTTAACCCCAGTACAACCGCAGACAAAGCAAGCCAGCGCATTTCCTTTTTCTCTATCCATAGATAAAACGCAAACAAACCAAGAACTGCAAATAAGGTCGTGCTAATATCAATAAGCGCAGAAGTGGCATAAAGAATAACCATTGGAGTAGAATAAAAAATAGTGCTTGCTATTATGCCAGTTTTCTTATTTAATATTTGAGAAGTAAAAGCATAAACTGAAATGACAGTAGTTATTCCAATCAAATAAGCTATGAGATTTGCCAATACATCATTCTGAATTCCTAAGCCAAGCATAAAAAGCATATTAGTAAGAAAAGGCCAGTTTGAAAAAAATATGTGGGGAACAGAGAATATTTGATGTTCAGACAGCCAAAGTTTAGGAACAGCTAACTGATAGCCTAAAGCATCATATGAGTATGCAGGAGCCATAGCTCCGATTAAATTTAAAAAAGCAAGCAGCAATAAAAATAACAAAAGCAAAGTGTAAAAGTTTGCTTTCAAGCTTATTTTAGTTTTTCTGACAGTTGAGAAAAGATAAAAAATTTCTTTCCAGGTAACAATAGCAATTACAACAAGCATTGCTAAGAAAATTTGCTTGTACAAGAGCCCTAACAAACCTAAAGCAAAAATAAAGTAAGCAATAGTTGCAAATCCTATAGCAAGAGAGAAAGCAAGCTCTTCTGCAAAAGAATCCCATTTCCAGTTAAAAAAAGAAAATAGTTTTTTACCTAAAGAAAAACTTAGAAGAAATATAACTAAGATATAAAATAGCTCAAACATTGTTCACCTTGCCAACAGATAACCTAGCAATTCCTGAATTTTATAAAAATAATAAGCAACATTAACAAACAAAATCCAGGCAGCGAAAAGTAAATACTTTTTCATTTCACTTGGAGAGTGGCAAGAATTATTTAAAGTTTTGTTTTTAAAAACCTTTAAAAAAGGCCTCAAATTCGTCATGAATGATGATAGCCTATTCAAGAATAATACCCAGAATATTTCGAAGAACAATCGATGATGATGTAGAAAGTCCAACTTATACAATAGCAGAAACATTGAGAGCTGAAGGCTATGAGATAGCGAATCGTATTGGAATAAGACAAGGAAAACCAAACAGGAAAGTTATAGGAATTCTGAAACCAAAAGAACCAGTTCGAAGAAGTAATTGGGGGTACAGTTGGACTGAAAAACAACGTTCACTACATTTTGGAAATATATGGTTTGACAACGAAAAAAAAGGCGCAATACCTAATGAAAGATGGGTTGCAGAAGGTTATGGACGAGAAACTTATGATGAATTAACAACGCTTGTTAAAAATCTAGCAGCTGAAAGGGGAGTGGAAATTGAAATCAGATTACTAACAGAACGTGCAAAAACAGAAATGTATTTAGGTGGTTGAATTTAAGAAATTACATCATTAAGTAATGCCTGCATTTCTTTTCTTTTTTCTTCGTTTGAATCGTAAAGGTTTTCCTGCTCTTCAGGATCTTTGTCCAGGTTGAAAAGCGATGGAGGAAGAGTTTCCTTTTCTGTATAAACTTCTATGAGCTTCCAGTTGCCTTGCCTGAGCGATTTCTGATTTGTCTCTCCAAAATATTCTCTTCCATGAAGCTCTGACAGAACATATTCACGATTGTAAGAACCATTTTGAATTAAAGGAAGAAAGCTTATGCTGTCAACATCTTGCTGTTCTGCATTCAGCAAATCAAGAACAGTGGAAAATACATTCATTGTTTCAACTGGAGTGCTAATGCGCTGAGGCTTTAGTTCCTTAGGATAGCGAATAATAAGAGGAACATGAATGACTTCTTCGTATAAAGTTTGGCCATGACTAAATAAACCATGTTCGTAAAATTCATCACCGTGGTCAGCAGTAATTATCACAATAGTATTGTCTAAAATACCGCGTTGCTCAAGATTTTGAAAAAGACTTTGCAATTGCTGGTCCTGGAAAAAGATTGCTGCATCATATAAAGCTTCCATGTATTCAACAACTTCTTTGTCAACAGGCTCATAGCGGGATGTTGCAAATGCAGCCTGAACTTCGCTAAAACTAATTGTTTCACCAGTGAATTGTTTGAGGATTTCCGGAGTGGATCTAAATTCATGAACATTAAAATACTGCATAAAGAAAAAAAACGGCGCCTGGTTTTTATCAAGCCATGAAAGGAAATCTTGGTTCATTTGCTCATCAGTTATTAGCCCGTCAAAATAAGCTGAATCAACAGGAAGGAATTTCAAGAGTTCCAGCAAGCTAAAAGAAGAAGCAGGAGCTGTAAGAAAGTCAAGGCGGTCTCTATAAGTTATAAAGCCTTGACTAAAACCGAATTTTCCTGTAAGAAATGCTCCAGTGATTATAGCGCCAGTGTTGTATTTGCGTTCTTTAAGAATTTCTGCCAATGTTAATTGCGAGCTGTCTAGCTTTTGGTGAGTTTTAACAGCGTTATGGTTGGAAGGGTAGTTTCCAGTAAACATAGAAGCATGAGAAGGCATAGACCATGAGCCTGCTGAAACCGCGTTTTCAAATACCACTGCGTCTTTTGCAAATTCTGCAAGAACAGGGGATGTGTTTTTATCATAACCATAAAGAGAAAGATGGTCTGCTCTGACAGTATCCAAAGTTATGAGAAGCACGTTTGGTGAGTTCTCATCAGATGGTTGTGCAGTTTTGCTCCATTGCTGAAAAGAGTAAACATCTGTAACTAATGAAACTGATATGAAAAAAATAATGAAAAACAAAAGGTTTTTTGCAATTACATTTATTTTTTTACTGCCAAGAAAGTTTAATAGCCTTGCAATTGCTTTTCCTTTAATCAGTGTTAAAAAGTACAAGATACCAAAAATCACAACAACAGATAAGTTAATAAGAATGCTTTTAGGAGCCAGAAGCGCTGAGCGTATCCACAGCAAATTCAAAGAGATGGAAAGGTAAATGAATGGAAGCAAATAAAGTGATGTTACAAAATAAAAAAACGCTAACTTATTTCTTGAAACTGGTATTTTAACCAGTCTAAAAAGAAGTTCTAAAAATAAGCCAATAATAAGGAAGATAAATACAAATAGGATAAACGCAAACAAGTATATCTGGTATATTTCATACCATTCAAAAACAAGGGTGAAAATCTTATATGCAACTTCAAGAGTTCCGGCTACAAGACCAACAAGCATCCCAGTAAAGATAGCAAGACCAAGTCTTTTCATCAGTGCCATGAATTCTCCCCAATACTACTTCCTAAATAATCCTTTAATAGGTCTCCAGAATATTTTCAATAAAACACCGACTATGGCTGCAAATACAGCAATCAGCAATTGCCAAATACCGCCAATTATTGTTGCTCCAGTGCCTGGATCAATATAAGCAAACGCGGTTTTGCTTAAAACAGCAAAAACAGCAAGTGATGTAAAAAAAGGTTTTTTCATTTTTATTATGTATTTTAACTGGGCTTTTTAAAAGTTTCCTCTTTAAAGTTAAATTATGTCTTTTTCGCTCAAGGAAGCAGATACTTCTGGACGCATAAGCTCTGAAGGAACAGGCTCTCTTTTTGTAACAAAATTACGAATATCAGTTCCGCTAATCTCTATGATATCTTTTCCAGTGTGAGGGCAGATTTGTTCAGTGACAGTACTGGCGCAGCGTTTGCAATAATAAGCTCCTTTAAACAGCAAAGGCTCTATACCTAAATCAGGATATTTCTCAAAAATTTTATGTGCTGCATATTTATCATAATATCCATGAACGCCAGCATGGTCTCTGCCAACAACAAAATGAGTGCATCCGTAATTTCTTCTTATCAATGCGTGGAATACTGCTTCTTTTGGTCCGGCATACCGCATAATAGTGGTTAAAGTAGAGAAAACAACGTTGTTAGAGGGATAATAATGCTTGATTAATGCTTCATACCCTCTAATTATAGCTGAAGGATGGAAATCTCCTTTTTTCTTCCAGCCAATTAAAGGATGGATAAAAAGACCGTCGGTAAGCTGCAGCGCTACTTTTTGCTGGTGCTCATGAGCGCGATGAGGAACGTTTCTTGTCTGAAAGCCGGTAATTGTTTTCCAGCCGCGCTTCTTGAAAAGTTCTCGAGTTTGTTCTGGAGTAAGGTCATGATCCAAAAACTCAAAATCAGGCCGTTTGAACAAGCTAACTTTTCCGCCTAAAAGCAGGTCATTAGAATTATGCACGAATGTTACTCCAGGATGCTTCAATTCGTTAACACCAAAAACACGCAATGAACGGTCAGCTTTGTCATGAGCATACTTTTCTTCCAGTGAAAGAAGGCCAAGCGGCTTGCCTGAAGCTTCTTTAATGCCTATAAGTGACTTTTCTTCCAAGTTTTTTGCATCATCACGGTGCACATCCAATGTTACAGGAATAGGAAAGGGGCTGCCATTGCTTAAGCGGCCTTCTTTGAGTATAGAAAGGTAATCTTCCTTAACTGGAAAGCCAGTAATAGGAGAAAACGCGCCTACAGCAATTTTATCCATCTCAAGGGCAACATCCTGATTAACTGTGAGAGAAGGCAGTTCATTAAATTCATCGAGTCTCTTCTTTTTTTCCTGTTCTTTAAGAAAACCGTTAACTAGCTGGACTGTCATTTGTTATTCTCTTCTATTGATTTTTCAATTGACTCTATAAGCTTTAAACAGTCTATCGGATTCTTGCCAATTGAAGTTTCTTCAGACAACTGAATGCCATGAATATCTTTTTGCAAAGTATTGGTTAAATCTACGACTTCTGCAATTGTAGGAATAGGCACGAGCTCCATGTTCTTCAAAAATTGTGTAGCAAGGAAAATTTTCTTGTTTTTTTCTTGTGCAGCTTTGATAATGCGAGCTTGGTGGTGCGGGACATTAACCAAACCAACATCGGCTGACAAGTCTCCACGGTCAACAAGAATATGTTCTACTAAATCCAGGATTTCAGAAAGGTTTTCAACAGCTTGCTTAGTTTCAACTTTTGCTATTATAGTACTATTCTTAACGTGCTGTTTGGCTAGCTTAATATCTTCTGCTGTGCGAACAAATGACAAAGCAACGTAATCGATAGCATAACGGTTTACAACATCAAGAATTTCCATATCTTTCTGGAACAAAAAAGGAAGGTTACTGCTAACGCCTCTTACGTGAATTCCTTTGTTGCTGTGAAGAATACCATCAGAGTGTGAAATGAATTTGATAAAGCCGTCTTTTATCTCATCAACAGTAAAGTTGTATATGCTGTCATTTGCGTAAACTTTATCGCCAGGTTTTATGTGCTTATGAAAATCAGAAAAATTTGTCTGATCAAAGCCAAGAAAAAACGGTTTTTCTTTCAAAAGGCGTATAGGATTGCGAAGGTTTTTTGTGCGAATTTTATTTCCAGGCAAATCTATCAGAATCTTCGCATTAGGAGCTTGACTTCTTATATTCTGGATGTAATGCTCCATGTCAGGAATTGTTCCATGGGAACCGTTAATTCTGTAGATATAGTGGTCATTGTGGTTATCTTTGATTATGTTATCGTACAAAAATGAAGGGCCTGTTGTTATAATAACGCGTTTCATGTTAATCTATTAAAAAGAGCTAATGGCAACTTTAAATATTTATTGGGTGGTTTCTTTCTTCTGGCAGGTGCTTAGGATATGTTGGGCGCTTACTTGAGAAGATTTGCCAAAAGAGTAAATATAAGTGTTGCGAAGAGTGGTAATGCGATTTTTGTAAGAATCTGTTGTTCTTATTAGCGTAGCAATAGCATCTGAGATTTTTTCCAGCTGTTCAGGAGAAACCACTATTCCAATCTTTGACCTTAGAGCAAGTTCAAGAGGCTCTATGCCTAACTTTTCATAATCAGGATTTTTTATTTTTTTAGGAACATCAAGGAAGAGCACAGGCCTTTCTGTGCCAAAAGCATATTCTAATGCGATTCCTGAGTAATCGCAGATAAGAACATCTGCTTTAAGAAGCGAGTCATCTGTTCGAACAGATTTTTCAAGCTCAAAATTAGGGTTTGTTGAGTAAAGTTTTTCCAATGACTCAATAATCTGCGGGTTATGCTTTATTGTTTCAGGGTGTGGTCTTAAGATAACATGATAGTTTGCATTCAAAATAAGCTTGATGAGTTTTTCGCCGCAGGATTCTATGATGTTTTTATCTCCCCACGAAGGAGCTATCAGAACTGTGCGGGTTTCATCTTTTTTCTTATACTTCTTATAAGCTTCATGGATGCGTTCTAATCGGTAATAGCCAGCTTCTAAAAGCTCTTTTTTAGGAAGATTATAGACTTCTTCCCGTTTCTTTATTTCCTTTAATTGTTGTGAGCCAGGACAAAGCAGAGAATCATAATGGTCAAAAGAGCCAGCTCTAAAAGCCATGTGCGTGCTTAAGAGAGAATGGAACACATAAACATAGTGAACAGGATGTGTTGAGCGCTTTAAGTGAAATTGATTCAAATCTGTTAAGGTTATAACAAAAACTTTGCAGTTAACAAGAGAAAAAAAGATTGTAAGCAGTTTTCCAATGTAAAATGGCTTAATGTTTTTTGTTGTTTTAAGGATAGGGTCAGCTGAATCTGAAGTTACGTAACTGAAAGGCTGATTGCGCTGCAAAAGCTCGTTTATAATACCTTCAAAGTAAGGATAATACCCTGCATTTTCTGAATAGAAAACAATATTCTTGTGAGATTTAGGAGTTTTAAGGAAAAACCGGAAAAAATCCTTCACTTCTCTGAGAAAATTGGAAAGTTTCAACTTGAAATTTTTACTTTGTCTTGATTTTTAAAGATTTTCTTTTTTGAATCTCATAATAATAACATATTTAAAGCCGCTTCTGTTAGCCAAAAATTATGAAATTAGTGGTTACAATACCAGCGTATAATGAAGAGAAAACTATTGCCTCTATAATAAAGAGAATTTTTACTGTTGCAAAAAAACTAAAGCATAAAAGCGAGGTAATTGTCGTAAATGACGGCTCAACTGACAGAACAGCAGAGGTTGCAAAAAAAGCTGGTGCAACTGTTTATTCTCATCCCAAAAATTATGGGTTAGGGACTACATTTAAGACAGAATTAGAAAAAGCGCTTGAAAGAAAAGCAGACGTGATTGTGCACATTGATGCTGATGGCCAGTACTTGCCTGAAGAAATTCCGCTATTGCTTAAGAAGTTAGAGGAAGGCGCGGATCTGGCTTTGGGCTCAAGATTTAAAGGAAAAATAGAAGGCATGCCATTAATTAAAAGGTTTGGAAACAGAATTTTTTCCCTAATTGTTTCTTACATAACAAAAATGCCTGTTTCAGATGCGCAAACAGGGTTCAGGGCTTTTACAAAGAAATTAGCAGAAGAAGCAAACATAACATCTTCATTTACTTACACGCAAGATCAGATTATAACAATCAGCAAAAAGAAATTCAAGATAGTAGAAGTTCCTGTAACATTCCTGAAAAGAGAGGGAAAAAGCAGGCTGATGAAAAGCCCGCTTGACTACGGAATCAGAGGCGGGGCAAACTTAGTAAGACTGTTCAGGGATTACGCGCCTATAACCTTCTTTGGCTCAATAGGAATGGTTTTCATAACAGCAGGGCTTGCTATTGGAAGCTGGCTATTGTACAGATTCCTAACTCTAGGCGCAATAGGAAAAACGCCCTCATTAATACTAACTGTGCTGTTAATTGTAATTGGACTGCAGTTCATACTGTTCGGGTTTTATGCTGATAGTAGGAAGAGATGAGGTTTTCATAAATGAATTATTTTCCAGACTCTGAACCTAAGCGAGAAGCTCTATACCATGCCGTATTAATACGTGCGAGAAAACTGGGAGTAGGATCAGTCAGTGCCGACAGGGGGACAAGACGACTGTTACTAGAGCATGGAACCTTTGAGAACATTTACGCCCAAGAGAGCAGAGGCATGTTTAGCCAAGGGGAAATGCCAGTTGATGATGACCTAGTCAGAAGGGTAGGTAAGTCTCCAGATTTTTCGATTCTATTTAATTTTTTATCAAACATCCTTTATCCCTGTCTCAGTGATGTTGAATATGGCTTCTCCTTCTGGAAGGTTAGGAGAGTCAACAAGCTTTGCTACCCTGCTTCCTTTTTTGCCGCGCCTCAAATACATTCTGTAGGTTGAAGCATGCGCTACAATGTGACCGCCAATTGCTTCTGTAGGGTCTCCAAAGAAAACATCAGGCTTAGACATTACTTGATTAGTAACGTAAACAGCAAGGTTATACAGTTCAGCAAGCTTCATTAAAGTGTGCAAGTGTTTATTGATTTTTTGTTGTCTATCTGCCAGTGTACCACGGCCAACAAATTCAGCTCTGAAATGAGCTGTAAGTGAATCAACAACAACAAGCTTTACATTCAATCCGTTCTTTATCAGCTCTTCAACTTTTTCAGCAAGAATAACCTGGTGGTCAGAATTGAAAGCACGAGCTACTTTAATTCTTTTGAGAGCATCATCAGGATCTAAATCAATATTCTTGGCAATGGAAATAATTCTTTCAGGTCTGAAAGTGGATTCTGTGTCAATGTAAACAACAGTTGAATCAGGAAATTGCTTTAGGCAGTTAGTTGCCAAAGCATGGCCTATTTGAGTTTTCCCGGACCCATACGACGCATACGCTTCTGTGATTGCACGAGTCTCAAAGCCTCCGCCGAGAAGATTATCAAGTGCTTTGCTTCCAGAATAAATTTTTTCGATAGTTTCTCTTTTCTTAAGAACATCTTCACCTGACTCAAAACCAAGGTCAAGTTTTTCGCGAGCGTATTGAATCATTTTTCTTGCAGTTGCGTCAGTAACACCTGCAACCTGAACAAGCTCGCGAGGGCTGGTAACAGATATGCTAAGTAAAGTATCGTAACCACTGCTAATGAGTTTTTCTGCGGTTGCAGCGCCTACTCCAGGAATAGTATTAACATCTTCAGATTTTACATCTTCTGATTTAACAGATTCAGGTTCACTTTCCTGAATTTCTTGAGTTTCTTCTTTTTCCAATTCAATAACCCCCTCTTCAACAACAATTGCTTCTTGTTTTTTCATGTACCTCACCTCATTATAAATTTTTTGCATAAACTATAAAAAAATAAAAAAAATAATTTCAGTTACACTATTTTTTGTTCCATAACCTGCGGTGTTTGCGTTGCTTTTTTATTAAGCTGCAAATGCTCGTATGCTTTAGAAAGCACCAAAGCAACTTTTGGCAGGTCAGTTACTTTATATGAATTGGTTTCTTTCCAATTCTTATCCTTGTCCATGTAGGACCTGGACAACGTAACTGTGGCGTAATTTCCCTTTGCAGAAGTGTTCTGCCATATAGTAGCTGAGACGCCTCCTGCCTTAAATTTTGTTTCTGGTTGCATTTTCTTTCCTCCTCCCTTGGCAAATGTAATCATATAGTATAACATAAGTCCTTTATAAACCCTATCCACCCATGTCCAGTGTCCAGTGGTATTTTTATGTAGAACTCAATTGAATCTGTTTTTGCCTCTGTTTCTGATGAAGGCTGGTCTTGGCCGTGATGGAAAGCGGTTTCTGCCTTGTTGAGGTCTGATAGCAATTATTCTTTTCAAGTATGGCTTGTCAATTTTTTTAATTGAAAAGTTTCTGTACTCTCCAAGTATTCTTGAA
>CEPX01157810.1_pt1 | contig 27000 bp, 32 predicted proteins | sample 361361 | NCBI WGS metagenome assembly CEPX01 (sample SAMEA2619974, study PRJEB7988) | marine metagenome | biome: marine biome (ENVO:00000447); feature: mesopelagic zone (ENVO:00000213) & marine oxygen minimum zone (ENVO:01000065); material: "saline water (ENVO:00002010), including plankton...
TTCTTTAGCAACAAAAAATTGTTTAATAAATTTACATAAAGTAACTGCTTTTTCAATCCGGTGTTCTTTCTTTAAACCAATATGAGGAAGAAAATAAGAATCTAGTCTTTGTTTAATTCTATCTAAAATTTCTTTTTGAGTTCCTTGCAAAGAAGTTTGTTCAGCAATCGCCATCATAGCATCTTCCTCAGTTTTAATCTGTGTATATTCATATAAATTAACAATTAAAGAATCATTTTCCTTACCAATATATTTTGCTATATCACTTTCTTTTGTTAACCCTAATGCTTTTAATATAACAATAATTGGAATATTTTTAAATCTTGAAAAATTAACCTCAACAATTCCTTCATCAGTATCAGTAATTGAAATAGGAATTCTATAACTTCCTCTTTTTGAAAATAATCTTAACATAACTCCCTTAGCTGTTTTTGGTTTTTCAATAAATGGTTGATTTTCAGCCAAATCCTCAGTCATTACAATTATTCTTTCATTACCATTGATAATAAAATATCCCCCAGGTTCTAAAGGGTCAATATATTCTTTTACTAGCTCTTCTTTATCCATTCCAGCTAAATTACAAATATCACTTTTAACAATAATAGGAATTCTACCAATTTCAACATCATGACTTTCTAATTGTCCTGATTGTTTAATTGTAATTTCAACATTAATTGGAGCAGCATAAGTTAATCCTCTAATTCTTGCTTCTGCAGGTGTTATTAAATGGCTACTTCCATCAGATTCAATAATATTTGGTCTTGCTATCTTAATTTTACCTAATTTAATTTCAATATCATCTTTAGGTAAAGAATCTGTTAATTCATCAATAATTTCTTGCATTCTATGATTAATAAAATTATTAAAAGAAGTTATATTAGATTCAACAAGACTATGGTCTTCTAAATACTTTCTAACAAGCAAATGCTCTTCCTTTTGTTGTTGTTTTTCAATGTTCATTTTTTATTTTTTCTCTTAATATTTTCTTAAACACTCACAACTCTGTAATAAATAACAGGTTTTCCATCACTAATCCTTTCTATTTTAATAATATCAGAAATATCACAATTTTCAGGTAATGAGACATCAGTAATCTTTATTTTAGGTAATTGAGCAAGAGAAATATTTAGTCTAGAAAGTAGTTTATCAACCTCTTCAGGTTTTAATTTTATATGTTTAGGCTTTAATGAGTGCATTTTTTAGGTAAGGGGAGTATGATTTTTTATATATAAACCTCTCTTTCTGACAAAAAAAGAGATAATTTTAACTTTAACGACTGTATAATAATAAATAAACTTAAAAATAGGTTTATAAAACCTTCTATAAATTTTTACACATAAAAACACAAGGATTTTCACCTATTTTTACAAATAATTGTATTGTTATTATAAAATGACGACAATAGCAAGGTTTATATATGACATATGTCAAACAAAAAGATGAAACTTAGAAAAGCAACTATTGGAGTAAGACATAAAAATTGTTGGGGCTCTCTTTGTACTTTACAATTTCCAAATATAATTATGAATGAAAAAGGACCAATAAATGTGGAAAAAATCAAAAAAGGTGTTAGATTAAGTGCAACCTGGAGTATTGATTTTAAAAATAAAAAAGAATTTCACGCCTTTTTAAGACACTTAAAAACTTATAAAATGCTTGAAAAGATTCAAGTTATTGATTTACATGAAAATTCAGCGTTACTAAAAACAATTTGGACAAATAAAAAGTCAAGTTATGATATTGTTTTAAAAAATAATTGTCTTTACACATCACCTGTAACACAAAAAGAGGGTTTTGAGGTTTATGACGTAATTACACAAAACCCAAAAAAATTAATAAAAGTTTTAAATGAATTAGAAGACATTGGAGAAGCAAAACTTTTTTCTATTGGAAGAGTTATTAAGGAAAATCCGATGAATCTAACAGAAAAACAATCTAATGCTTTACAATTAGCTGTTTCTCATGATTTTTATGAATGGCCTAGAAAAATCTCTCTAGATGAAATTTCTGCTATACATGGTATGAAAAGAAGAACTTTTCAAGAAAACTTAAGAAAAGCAGAAGCAAAATTAGTTCCTAAATTAATTAAATCTTTTTTTGAGAGGGCACAATGAGAATAAGACTTGCTTATAATGATTTGAATATTAGTCCAGAGACCTTAGAATCAGATTATTTGGAAAAAAGATTACTTCCAAAAAATACAGATATTGATATACATGTTTTAGATTTTAGTTTAACTAATGTAAGAAGAAGACTTATTGGAACTCATAAAGCTATTAAAGCAAAACACGGACTTGAATATGTGGCTGAGAGTGATGGAAATTATGCTCACATCCTTACTGCAGGAAGTACTGGTTCTGCTTTTAATACTTTTGCAGAAGAATATTTTCAAGACATTCAGGTTGTTCAATGGTTAATTAATCAAAAAGTTAAAAATTTAATTAAAATAGGTAAGAAAGTTAATGGAAAGGGTCCAAGTATATCAATTCAGGCTCCTAATCTTTGGTTTGAATTTGGGCAACTAGAGGGTTTTTGGATGGATTTATTTACTCTTGATGGAAATTCTAGGGCATCTAAAGATTATAAAAAAATAATACAACAATACAGAGAGAGTCCTAATTTTAAGAGATTATATGAATTAGTTAGAAAAAAACCATTAGCTTATAATAGAAATTTTGATGTTACAAATGCTTGTGAATATTCTAAAAATGAAAATCCTTATGAAAATGTCCAAGAAATTATAGATGCTGTTAATGTATATGATCATTGTTTTGTTCCCTGGGGTTCAGCAGAATTATTTGAAGCTTTTAGAAAAATAAGAAAAAACTCAAAAGCAGGGATTATTGATTTTCTTAGAGGGAGAAGTCCTGCAAAACTTTTAGCTGTTACTGTTCCTGGAAATCCTTGTTCAACAAATCCAGATGGAGAATCAGATGCTGATAAATTAGTTATGTATAGATTAAACAAACAAAATGAAATAACAAGAAGAAGAATGGATTCTAAGAGTTTATTTTTTACTGCACCAAGACAAGAATCAAATACTATGAAAGGAATTCTAGATAGTGTTGTAAGATATGAAGATCCTGCAGAGTTTGATATGAGAACAGGAAATAGTTCTTGTACAGCTTTTGTTCCTTTTCGTTTAGCAGAACCTTATCAAGGAGGATTAGTAATTCCTGCTTATACTTTTGGAGGAATTTCAAGAACAAAGATTATTGATCAAGATTATATTATCAAACCAGGAGAAAGTGTCTGTGTTGTTAATACTGCAGAGCAAGTAGGAAGACATGAAAAAGAATTTATATAAAAACCACCTCTTTTATTCATCTCCCCTTGATTGAGTTTTTGTTCTTTCTTTATGTCTTTTTTTATCAGAAAGTTCTTTAATCTTTCCTCCAAGATTTCCTATAAATCTAAATCCAGACTTTAAAGTTAATAAAGCACCAGTAAGATATCTAGCATCAACATTTAGGGGGTCAGAAAGAGCTGTTAAAACACTTTCATGATAATGTCTAAAAAGCTGACCTGTTGTTTCTAACAATCCAATATTTTCTTGTATTCCAAAATTATTTCCAGAATAGTTTATTACTGCTGCTACTCCTAAGGTTGCAGCTGCAAGAGGTACTAAACCTCTAAGATATTTTGGTAAAGCTACAGTTTCAACAGTTTCTACTACACTATCAATTGCATAAGCACCTGCTGCTGCAGCACCAACTTTGCAAACTTGTCCTGCTCCATATAACATATAATCTGTAGTAGTATTATCTAAAACAACAGATTCTAAATCACTTGCTAATTGTTGACTAAGTTTTAATCCAGCAAAAGCTACTGTAGAGTTTCTTATTTTATTTTCCATTTTAAATTAAAAATTCAAAATTTTATTTTCTCTCTCTGTTTTGGTAGCTTTTCCAAAATCCTTCTGGTACTGGAACTGCTTGTGGTTTGTAAGCTTCAGGTTTTCCTTCAAATAGAGTTTGATCTGTCTTATCTCTACTATCATTGTGTCCATAAGCTGCTGAATCATTTTGAAATTTAACTTTTAGAAAGTCAAAGCTTCCACCAGCACTATTACTACAACCACTAAACAAACTTGCAGTTGAAAGAACTGCTGCTCCAGCGATTTTTGCGAGTTTTGAGTTTTTCATTTTTTCCTCCTATGAAATTTAATTAAAAAACTCAAACAAAATCTGATTTTGAAATTTCACTGACATTTGGCAAGAAATAGACATGACATATGTCATGTTTTGAAGAATAGAGAAAATCTAGAAATTTTAATAAAACTTTTAAACTATAATTCAGTAATAAATAACAAATGAATTTCAAAATATTACCAAAAGGATTAGAATTTCATCAAGGTCTTACAACTGAAATGGTGGCTTCAAGGTTAGATGGGGTAAAGATAGGATATGATTTAGATTGGATAGGACATCTTTGGACACCATCAAGAAAATATTTTAGAGAATCTAATTTTCATGTACATCCTGAAGATGAAGAGGAAATTATAATGGCACTAAGAAGGCCTGATAAGCTAAATGGAAAGGCACATTTTTATATTGCAAAATATAAAGTTACTACAGACTTTGATTGGACTAAAATCTCAGGAACACTTCCTCTTGATAATGGAGAGCTAGTAGAACGAGTTAAAATAACTCCAGAATATTATAAGGGATTACCTAAAAACTCTGAATAAAAGATATCAAATATCAATTAACATCATCAAACTACAATAATTCTTATAAAACAAAAATCTCTAAACAATTAATGAAAGAGATGAATAAAAAAGATGTTGAGATTTCAAATCTTATACAAAAAGAATTAATAAGACAAAAAGAAGTTCTAAATCTTATACCCTCTGAAAACTATGCAAGTGAAGCAGTTTTAGAAGCAACAGGAAGTGTTCTAGCAAATAAGTATTCAGAAGGTTATGCATTTAAAAGATATTATCAAGGAAATGAAAATGCAGATGAAATAGAAAAATTAGCAATTAACAGAGCAAAGCTTCTTTTTGGAGCAGAACATGCAAATGTTCAGCCTCTTTCTGGAAGTCCTGCAAATTTTGCAGTATTTTTAGCTTTTCTCAAACCAGGAGATAAGTTCATGGGATTAGATTTAGCTTGTGGTGGACACTTAACTCATGGAAGTCCTGTTAATTTTTCAGGAAAAATCTATAATTCAATTTCATATCCAGTTGATAGGGAAACACATCTTATTGATATGGAAAAAGTAAGAGAAATAGCTTTAAGAGAAAGACCTAAACTTATAATCTCAGGATTAACCGCCTACCCAAGAAATATTGATTTTAAAGCATTTCAAGATATTGCAGAAGAAGTCAATGCCATTCATCTAGCAGATATTTCACATATTGCAGGGTTAATAGCTGCAAAAGTTATTCCTTCCCCATTACCTTTTACAGACATTGTAATGTTTACAACTCATAAAACTTTAAGAGGACCAAGAGGAGCAATTCTACTTTGCAAAGAAAAATTTGCAAAAGATTTAGATAGAGCAGTATTTCCAGGATGCCAGGGAGGGCCTCATGATAATACCACTGCTGCAAAAGCTATCTGTCTTAAACAAGCTTTACAACCAGAATTCCAACAATACTCTTACCAGATAATTAGAAATGCAAAAGAACTTGCACAAGTTCTTTTAGATAGTAACATAAAACTTATTACAAATGGAACAGATAATCACCTCATACTAATTGACCTCTCTCAACTTGGAATAGGAATGGGAAGAGAAGTAGCAACAGCATTAGAAAATGCAAATATTTGTTTAAATGCAAATTCAATTCCTTTTGACCCCTCAACCCCATTTAAACCTAGTGGATTGCGTCTTGGAACACCAATTCTAACAACAAGAGGAATGAAAGAACCTGAAATGAGAATAATTGGGCAATGGATTTCAGATATAATTAAGAATCATACAAACATTGAACTTCAAGACGAAATAAGAACAAAAGTAAAACAACTTTGTTCTAAATTTCCTGTTTATGAGGACCTTTAAAATGTTAACACATGTTTATCAATTTCAAGACAAACCAGTACAAATACCTGAAGATAATGTAATGAGAGTAGATAAAATCAGGTATGATTGGGCACTTGATTTTTTAGATAAACAAAAAGAATTAGAAAAACAAATTGATAAGGGTTTAGTAGGATACTTACAATCAAAACAAGTAGTTGTTTTAGGAATTCTTGAAAATACTGAAAACAATAAAAATAGTAAAAATATTAATTATACTATTTCTTTTTCAGATGATTTAAATCCTGAAATTATATCAGGATTATTAGAAATATTAGAAGAGGGTGAGGGAGATTCAATCACCTAAAATCAACATCACTCTCAATCCCACTTGCTAGATTTTTTCCAGCAATCCTTGATTGTTCCTTAGCACGAGAGATTTTATTACCAGGATCAGAATAATCAACAAACTCATTTAAAATATTTACCCAACCATCTCTTCTTGATAATTGTTCTGCCATTTTCATTGTCATAGCCCTATAACTAAAATGTCCTGCCGGTTGTGTTCTCAACTCGCTTAGGTGTTGAAATTCTCTAAGATTCATACCTAAATAAAATCTTATTCTATGATTAAACAAAGTTGCATATTGAGAAGCAGCAATCATCCCCATATCTCTTATTTCTTTATTTAATTCTTCCATTGCTTTTACAACTTCTAAAACATTTTCTTCAAAACCAACCTCAATTACTTCACTTGGCATAACAAATCCTAAATTTGTTGTAAGTAATTGTCTTTGTTGTGTTAACATCCTATGTCTTTCAAAATCTCTATACTCTCCAAAACATCCAACTAAATCAAAAGTAATAGGATATCCTGACTCAATACCTCTTCCTGTTCTATCTCTTCTTGTTTCTCTCTTTCCTTTATATTTTTCAATAATTTCTATTTTTTGTTCATAAGGCATTTTTTTTACTTCATTTAAAATTTGTTGTAAAGAAATACTAGAATATGGAAATAAAATTCCAGCAACATTTTCATCTAAAAATCCAGCTCTCTCAACTAATGTAACTGTATCATCATCAGGTTTTATATTCGAAAACAACTTATTACAAACATCTTTCATTTCTTTATTTCTCTCTCTAAATCTATTGTCTTCCTTGTTTCGTTTAACAAAAGTAGGAATAATTTTTTTTAACTCCACCTCTAATTCAAACCCTTTTTCCCTATCTTCTTCTAGTTCTCCTGATTTTAGAGCATTAAGAACATTAGTAAAATATCTACCATTACCATAAATACCTAATTGAGTTAGAGTTGAGGCTGGTAAAACACACCTTCCAACATCTAATGCTGCACAACGTATTGTAAATCCATATGCTATTCTAAAAGCCCGTTCCTCATTTTCCCCTTGTAATTGATGCTTCTTAATCTTAACCTTCTCACCATTTCTATCAACCTCAATTTCAAACTCTTCTTCTAAAAAACTATTTTTAAAATAATCTTTTAATCTTTCCACAAGCAAGGTATAAACCTCAAAAGCTCGATTATTAACTAATTCATATTTATCTCTTAACACACTATTCATTATTTCTTTAGGACGATGATATCTCCATCCTCCATTTTTATCTTTTTGATCATATTTAACATATCTTGTTGATTGTTCAATTGGGGAACCTCCAATCCTTCTATCTTCAAATGATTTTGTTAAAATTTGAGAGATATTTTCAATACCAACATGACATCCTTCTAATTCTCCAACTGATTCATCTCCAAAAGCATTTAAAACCCTATCCATTAATTCACTACCTTTTTCCTGGCAAGGATTACCATCTTCATCTAAAAACTCGTTAACAATTGTTAATTGCATACTTAAGGGAGCTCTTGAATATCTTGCTAAAGCCCCACCGGTTAATTCAGGAGGAAGATTATGAATAACAAAACAACCTCCACCAACATTAGTAAAGTATTTTTCTAATTTCTTTTTTATATGTTCTGGAACTTCATTCATTGAATTATATTTTGATTTTTTACCTTTATTCATATTCCCATCAACTTCTTTCTCAAAAGTCTTAACAATCTCATTAAAAACACTCTGAACATCTTTACTACCATCTATAACAAAGATTTTTTCATTTTCCAATAAACTTTTTGATTTAAGATAATTCTGTCTCACACTCTCTAAAAAATTTAAATCAGCTTCAAATTTATGTTCATTTCTACTCTCCTCTTTTTTCATTCTCATTGCAGAATTTTCAGCAGATAAATCAACAATAAAAGTCATATCTGGAACAGGCAATCCTTCATGCCTATTAATTAAATCATTCATATCTAATCCTTGGGCACCCTGATATGCAACAGTTGATAATTTATATCTATCTGTTACAACAAAATTTCCCATATTAAGATTAGGAATAACAATCTCTTCAGTATGCTTTCTCCTATCTTCAATAAACATATTAGCTAATTTATCAGATTGTGTTAAAGGATCATCGTCTTGTCTTAAAACAGCCCTAATATCAGTATCTTTGTAAGGATTTCTAGTAAGTATTACATGATTATGTTTATCTTTACTAAACAAATATTCTGCAAACTTTTTTATCTGAGTGCTCTTTCCACAACCATCAATACCTTCAAATGCAATAAATATACCTTTTTTTTCATCCATCAAAATAAAGAACAAAATTAGTTTTTAAATAAGATTGTTAGGAAAAATATGTTTTAAAAAAACATGACCTATGGCGGCATTTGAACAAGTTCAAATCCTAAATGACCCCAGGGGGATTTGAACCCCCGACACCCGGCTTAAAAGGCCGGTGCTCTAACCAGACTGAGCTATGGAGTCATACATAGTTCTAACTCATAAAGTAATATTATAGTTATAAATATTTGGTTTAAAAAGCTTGCCTTATCACAACAATTTCTTTATTGTTTCTTCAATAGCCTCTTGTGGTTGTGCACCAACAATTCTATCAACTTCTTCACCTTCTTTAAAAAATATTATACAAGGAATACTTGAAACATTCAAACTTTGCGCTAATTTCTGATTTTCATCAAGATTCATTTTAACAAACTTAACTTCTTTCATCTTCTCAGACAATTCATCAATAATAGGACTTATCATTAAACAAGGCATACACCATTCTGCATAAAAATCTACAACAACAACCTTATGAGAATTATTAATTATATCTTTAAATTCTTCATCTGTAACTTCCATTTGTGAGTCTGTTTGAGCATCCATTTTCCCTTTCCACTGTAATCCCTCTAAAATACATAAGAAAATTAAAATTTATTGCTTAATAAATGTTTTCTTTAGCACAATAATAATTATTAATAGAAAAATCAATAATAATGTTAATAATGGAAGATAAAAAAGAACATATAAGGCCTGATTGGGATGAATATTTTTTAGATATAGCAAATACTGTAGCTAAAAGAGCAAGTTGTGATAGAGGAAGAAGTGGATGTGTTGTAGTAAAAGATAATCAAATCTTAGTTGCTGGTTATGTCGGTTCTCCTCCTGGTTTTCCTCATTGTGATGAAATAGGACATCTGATGAAAAAACTAATTCATGAAGACGGACATGAATCTAAACACTGTATGAGAACCCTTCATGCAGAACAAAATGCTATTTGTCAGGCAGCTAAATTAGGAATCCCATTAGAAGGCTCAACACTATATTGTAGAATGACTCCTTGTAGAAAATGTGCTATGCTTATTATAAGTTGTGGAATAAAAAGAGTAGTTTGTGAAAAAAAATATCATGCAGGAGCAGAAACTGAAAAATTATTTCAACAAGCAGGAATTGCCTTAAAATTTATGGATGAGAATATATTAGGATATGATCATCAATGACAATCTCAATATTCTATTATAAAAAGAGTTATGAAGAACATAGCTAAACTAATTTATTAAGATATCAAATAAATAGTTATTAAAATATTATTTAGAAACAGCACCAGTATCTTTTACAGTTTGCAAATCTTTTGCCCAATAATCAGTAATTCTTTTCTTTTCATCTTCATTATAAATTCTAACAACCCTGTATCTTCCTGTAGTAATATTTTCTTTATTAGTATATTCAATAACAATAACTCTTGCTAAACCAATCCAGTCTTGATTAATTAAATCAATAGGAATATTAATTGGATAAACCCTATTTTCTGATTTTGTAAATTCAAAAATCTCTCCCTCTCTTAAAATACTCTCATTTAAACCATTTTCAGGACTTAATTTTAAAGCCCAATTAAATTCTATTTTACTTCCCATTTTTATTAAATGTAATAATGATGTTTAAGTTAATAAATATTTATATCCTACTCAACCAACAATCTAACTTCCTCAGAATACTTTTCCATAATCTCTACAAATTCTTTAAAATCTTCTTTAAATAATGGAATCATTTTTTCATACTTAAAATCAAGTGTTTTTTTATTATCAAATTGTTGTAAAGTGTAAAGTTTAATCTGCCCTGATTTTGAAATCCACTGCCCAATTTCTTCAAAATCTTCTTTTGTGAAAAAAGGAAGAACCGTAGTTCTAAATTCATAAACAGGAAATTTTTTAACAATTTCAATACTCTTATCAATTTTTTCTAATAACTCTGGATCTTCAGAATTAGTTATTTCAGCATATTTATGTCTTGGAGATTTGATATCCATAGCAACATAATCAACATTCCCCTCATCTAATAATCTTTGAAGCATTTCAGGATTACTTCCATTTGTATCAACCTTTATACTCAATCCTAGTTGTTTTAGTTTTCTAACAAACTCAGGCAAGTCTGGCTGTAAGGTTGGTTCTCCTCCAGAAATACAAACACTTCTATACCACCCACCATCTGCTTTTAATTTTAAATCTTTAAACAAAGCCTCAAGACTTAATTCACTAGTAGGTCCATTAATTAAATCAGGATTATGACAAAACCCACACTTAAAATTACATTTAGGAACAAATAAAATTTGTCCAAATTTCTTAGGATAATCAATAGAGGTCTCTTGACGAGAAGCAAGTTTCATTTTTTATGTTAATTCGTAAAAACTAAATTATATTCAGGTAGTTTTTCACTAATAGCAGTTTCAATGTCTTTTTCTTTAATAAGATTTGTCTCTCCAAAAGTAGGACCAACATGACACACACCATCTTCACATTCAGCTGCTTTTTCTTGTCCTTTTGAACCATATTCAGCAGTCTTTTTCCAATAGCTATTCTTACCAGCAATAACAACTGTTGGTACACTATCTAAAGGAACACTATAATTTGCAGCATCTAATAATCCTTCATCAGTTTCATCATCAAGATAATGGAATTTAAAATCAATTTTATCCTCAAAACCTAATTTCTTAATCTGTTCTTGGATTTGTGTTCTTACTTTTTTACAATTAGGACATCCGTGCTTTCCAAACTCTATAATTGTTAATTTTTCAGGAGAATTAGGACTATAAAGCCATGTCATATCTCTTCCATTATCTCCTGCATAAAAATTCTCAGCAGTCTTTCTATCTTCATTAATCTGAACCTGAGAACCATTCCATTTCTTAATTCCACTATAATATCCGACAATTCTTGTAACAGGATTTAGAGTTAAAGCATCAACAGTTTCTTTAGAACTATTAAAACAATTAGAATTTGTACATAATTCCTTATCTCCTGCCATAATAATATTACACCTATTACATTCAGTATATGTTGGAGAAAATACTAATTGAGCACACCTTGTACTCTCTAAAGTTGTTTTAACTAAAGCACGTATTGCATCTTTATCTGGTCTTTGCTCTCCCATCCAAGAGTGAATAATTGCTCCAGATTCAATCATGTCATGAAACTTACTTTGCCCAACAATTCTATCAATCATTCCAACATCAGCACCTGGTGCAAAGTGTATAGAATTTGTATAATAAGGATTATCCTCTGTTCCTTTGATAACCTTTCTAGCTTCAGGAAACTTTTCCCTGTCAACAATAGCTAATCTTCTTGTTGTAGATTCTGCAGGAGTCTCTTCAATTGTAAATTTTAATCCTGTTTTTGCCCTAAACTTATGTATTGTTTGATACATAAATGCAATTATTTTTAATCCCATTTCATAGGCTTCTTCACTCTCATGTAATTCTTTACCTGTTAAAACCTGAACAGCCTCATTTAATCCAATATTTCCAACAATATAAGTAGATTTTTTCAAATCAACATATGGAGTTCCATCATCACTAATATCTCCTAGATTTTTCATTGGACTACCTGGAGTTGTTAAAAGTTTTTCCATAAATTTTTGTTTATTAAAATGAGCTTCCAAAGCAAGTTTCATTGCATCTTTAATATATTTACAAGTTCCCTTGAAATCTTTACCTTTATATGCTGCCTGAGCAAGATTAACAGTTACATTTTGAAAACCAGTAAATCTTAATCTCTCTGGAAATTTTAACATTGAAGTATCTTCAACCTTCTCCTTTAATCTACAGCACTGTGCAAGAACAGCCCCATCTCCTCTATCAAACATATAATAAGGAGAGCCATTTTCAGCAGAAACTTGTAATGCAAATTCTAAAACTTTTCTTTGTTTTTCATCTGCAAAAGAATGTTTATCTACATGTAAATCACATTTTGGAAAATGAAAAGGCCTTCCATCTTTATCCCCTTTTTTCCAAACTTCTAATAAAGCCATTGCAAATTTTTGTGAAGTAGATTCTAAATCTCCATAAGTAACTATTCTTCCTCCTTCAAATTCTCCTTTTAATTGAGAATGGTCTGCATCACCATTAGTTGGGTCTGCAGTATCCTCAGTTTCAATTCTTGGAATCTCATTAACTAATACAACAGAATCGTCTGTTTTTTTAATGATATATTTTCCCCCTTTACTAACTGCAGGAACTTCTTTTAAATAAGAAGGAACACCTGTATGAATATTAAAATCAATAAATAGTGTTTGCCCTCCCCTTGAGAAAGCATTTTGAGAAGAAGCAAAAATTAAATTTTGAGCAACTTGGAGAAAATCCTTATCAGAAATTTCTCTCATTTCTGTTTTTTCTTCAACAATCTCAAAATAGTTTTTATCATTTTTATTTAAACTAAAAATATCTTCTTCAACATACTTATTAAAATCTCTTTTTTCAAAGGTCTTAATCTTCCCTTTACTATTAATCTTTCCCTTAATAACATCGGTTGGTCTGTTTAATAAAGAAGCATAAAGAATATTTAAAAATCCAAATCCTAGAGCACCAGCATAATGAGCTTGCATTGAAGCTAAAAATGTCTGAATATGCTGGTTAAGGACCATAGCTGAATTAGGTGGATTTGATTTTGATTCTAAATTAGCTAAAATCTTATTTAATCCATATTTTTTAAGATATTCAATAGAATGTGAAGAACAGTAGAGTCTTGTTGGATATCCTAAGTCATGAACATGAATTTCTCCATTAAGATGTGCATTAGCAACCTCTTCACTATAAACATTTCCTAATGCCCAAGGTTTTTGTATCCTTTCTGCAACTTCTAAATTTACTGCTTCAGGATTATTAGCCGCAATATTACTATTTTCATTACTTCTACTAAAAACAATTTTTTCAAAATCTGCACTTGGTAATCCTAATAATGCTTGCTTTTGTCTCGAAGCTTCTAATCCTTGCTGTCTTAAAATCATATCTACTAAAATTCTTACATCTGTGGTGTGGAATTTTTTTATTCCTCCACGCTTATATAATCCAACAACACTATTTTCAACTTTTTTTGCTATTTTTTCAGCATATTTATGAGATAAATTTGCCTCTTCTTTCAATTGATTAATAATCTTATCTCTATCCCATTTCTTTAAAGTATCTTTAGTATCTGATTCAATTAATAATGCTGCATCAGTTGTATTTTGATCTCCAACTTCACTTGTTGCAACTGCTAAAAAATTTCTTGTTTCATTTCTTTCATAACTATAATTTTTATAAGCAATAGAAATATTCTCATAACCAATTTCTTTTGCACTCTTAATAATAATTTCTTGAATATTATCTATCTCAGGAGTTCTATCTGAAAACTTCTCCCCAATCTGATTAATAACCTCAGAATAAATCTCTTCTGTTATTGGTTCTGACTTTTCTGAATAAATTTCTTTAACAGCATTTGAAATAGCTTCTTTAATTTTAAAAGAATTAAATTCATCTATCATACCACTTCTTTTTTTAACGTGTTTTGGGAATGTCATGTTATAATTTTTTTATCTCCTTTTTAAAATCCTCAGAATCTTGAAAATCCTTATAAACAGATGCAAATCGAATATATGCAATCTTATCTAATTTTTTTAGTTTGTTCATTATCATTTCACCTAATTTTTCAGATTTTACTTCCTTACCTTTTTTTAATAATTTTTCCTTGATCTCATCAACAATCTTATCAATTTTTTGTATTGACACAGATCTTTTTTCACAGGCTTTGATTAATCCTAATCTTAATTTTTCATCCATGAAGTGTTCTCTTCTTCCATCTTTTTTAACAATAATAATTTCCTTTTCAAAGGGTTTTTCATATGTCGTAAATCTTTTCTTGCACTTTAGACACTCTCTTCTCCTTCTTGTCCCATCCGGAGCCTCTCTTTTGTCTGTAACATGAGTATCTTTTCCACAATATATGCATTTCATCAAACACCTCGTATATCCACTGACATACAATATATTGTATATCCCTTTTTTACCTCATACCATTAATTGTATCAAGCTATTTTAATAAACCTCTAGCCTTTATAAATCTTTCTGCTTTTTAGAACAATTTAACACCATACAACCCCTAGTATAATAATTTTTTTTATCTTCGACAAAAAATCAACTGCACAACATTTATAAACTAAAAAAATTTATAATAAACATCTAAAAATAAAAAAAGAGGAAACAAAAAAAGATGGCAGATGCAAATACTTTATTGGAAGGAACAGGAACTTATGAATTAATTGGAACTGCGTTAGGAATATCTCCAGGAGCAGTTTTAGTTTTAATGGCAGTAGTATCTATCTGGACATTAGTTTGGAAAGGATTAGCATTATGGAAAGCAGCAGCTAAAAAAAAGAGTATCCCTTGGTTTATAATTTTATTAATCTTTAATACTGTAGGTATTTTAGAAATTCTATATATTTTTGTTTTCTCAAAAATAAGTCTTAAAGGAAAAGGTAAGAACAAAGAAAAATCAAAAAAGAAGAAATAATTCTTTAATCATCTAAATATTTAAAAACCATATTTGCGATTTCTTATTAATTTTAAAAATTAAAAAAGAATATGGTACATAAGGCAAAAGCAGTTTTCAAAAAACTTACTCCTAATGCAATTATTCCTAATTATGCTCATCCAGGAGATGCAGGATTAGATATTTATTCTAATGAAGATTGTATAATCAATCCTGGGGAAAGATATTTAGTTTCATCAGGATGGTCTCTAGAGCTACCAGAGGGATATGTAGCTTTTATTAAAGATAAAAGTGGGGTAGCATATAAAAAAGGAATAATCCATATGGCAGGAGTTATAGAATATACTTATCGAGGAGAATATAAAGTTTTATTATTTAATACTACTAAAGAATCATTTGAAATAAAGAAAGGAGATAAAATTGCCCAATTAGTAATCTTGCCTGTTGCAACAGCAGAGATTGAAGAAGCAAAAGAATTATCAGAAACAAGCCGTGGTGCAGGTGGATTTGGAAGCACTGGAATAAATTATAATAGAAATTGAATAGGTTTATTCCAACCCAGCTGCTTGCTTAAAAACTTCTAATGCCTTCTTCTCATCTACTTTTGTTGTATGTAAATTAGGATTAGCTTCTTGAACCTTAACATAAGCAGGAGCAGCCTGATAAACTACCATTGGTCTACCATCAATTAGATTTTCCAATTCAGCTTCTTTTGCAAGTCTTAGTGTTACTGAAGGAGGATTTTTTGGTAATACAATATCTGCAATAATTATATTTGGATTTATAGAATATAAGTTCCTTGCAATTGTTTTTGACCTGCTTAAATTATTATCTAAACCATGTTCAGATTTAGTATCTGCCATATGAAAAAAAGAATAATCTCCTAAAGGTCCATCAGAACCCTTATCAGAAAGGTTAATGGCAGCATCAGGTTTAGGAGCTGTATTAAGCAACTTCCCCCTTATCATTTCCTCACCATCTCCAACTGCAATCTGCCCATATCTTTCATTAAGTTCATTAGCAATTGCAACTGCTTTAGAATATCTTCTATTTAATATTGAAATTTTTCTAGGTTGTTTTTCTGCAATTAATCTTGATAATTGTTTTGCAACACCACCAGACCCAAAAATAATAATATTACTTCCTTTAATATCCTTGCCAACCTCTGTAAATTTTTCTTCTAAACTTCTTATAAAACCAGGAGCATCAGTATTATAACCAATCAATTTTCCATTTTCATTTACAACAATATTTACTGAAGCTAGATCAGAAGGTTTAATCTCATCTAAGTATTCTAATTTTTCCTTCCATCCAACACCAAATCCACCACCTAAATATCTTGGATCTGTTTTTAAAGCACTAGTTATTATTTCTGCATTATTTGGGTCTGCAACAAGCATAATACTTCTCATATTTAATCCTAATCTTTCATATAAAGTATTCCACATAATCGGAGTCTTAGCACTATAATCATGAGAAATTAATGGGATAGTATATCCTGCAAGATTCTCTAATTTAGTTTCATCTACTTTCCCATTAGTCAATATAGAATCATTCATTACAGGTAGCCTAGCTACTTCTGCTAATCCTTGTTGTAATATTTCTTTTAAATTTGTTGGGTTTTCCATGTTAAGTTATGCTAAATTCTTAATCTGTCTTACTTTTAAGCATTATTATATTATATTATTTAGTTTAATTTTATCTAAGAATCTTTTTTACACTCTTCAAAAATACTATGTGCTGCAACAGCACCCTCCCCACTAGAATTTATTATTTGTTTAAGAGTATTATCTGTCATATCCCCTGCAGCATAAACTCCAGGTAGATTTGTTTTTTGGTATTTATCTACTTCAACATAACCTACCTCATCTTGTTTAAGACCAAACTCTTTAAAACAACCAATATCAGGTTTAGAACCAATTTCAATAAACAACCCATCTAATTTCATTTCTTTACCTGATTTTAAATCAATTTTTTCAAGTTTATCTTTTCCATGAACTTTAATAACCTCTTCATTAAAAATAGGAGTTATTTTTTTATTTGCTTCAACAACTTCCACCCAACTAGGCTCTGCTCTAAAAAAGCTAGGTTTTCTATAAATAATATATACTTTTGTTGCATATTCTGATAATAATAATGCAGAAGTTAATGCAGCATCACCTCCACCAATAACTGCAACAATTTTATCTTTGAAAAGACTTCCATCACAAGTTGAGCAATAACTAATTCCTTTTCCTGATAATCCTGCTTCTCCAGGAACACCTAATTTTCTTCTCTCACTTCCCATTGCAAGTAAGAGTTTTTTACAAAAATAATCTCCTTTTTTTGTAGAAATAATAAATCCATCCTTATCCTTTTTAACACCAATAACTTCATTATAAAGTATAGGAACTCCAAAACTCTTAACATGATCTATAATCTTTTTCATTAATTGAAATCCATTAGTTTCTTGATAAGAAGGGTAATTTAATACAATATGGGCTGTTGCTGCTAATCCCCCAATAGTCTTTGAAAAAACAGCTGTTTTTAATTTATATCTTGCAGCATAAATCGCTGCAGTTAATCCTGCAGGCCCTCCACCAATAATTATTAAATCATATTTTTCCATTTTATATATTATGTTTATTATTTATTTTAGTTTTGTTTTAAGTAGCTTAAAGAGGGGTTGACTTGTTAAGGGGATTCTTCCCCTTACGATCCTCATAATTTTCAATTGTTTTTTTCAAAGTTTTAGCACCTAAAACAGAACAATGAAGTTTTATCATAGGCAATCCTTTAAGTTCTTTTATTATTAATTTATTATCAATCTTTTTAGCTTTATCTAATGTTTTTCCTTTAGCTAACTCACATAAAACATCAGAACTTGCAATTGCAGCTGCACAACCAAGTGTTTGAAATTTTATATCTTTAATTTTATTATTTTCAATTTTTAAGTAAATTTCCATCATATCCCCACAAGAATCATTATCAGTTCTTCCAACAGCATCTGGATTTTCAATTTCTCCAGAAAACTTAGGATTAAGAAAACGTTTCATTACTTCTTTATTATAAGCTTCAAATTTACTTCTTGTCATTTTTATTTGTTTAGTTCTTTAACAATTTTATCAGGATCTAATCCATGAGACATACAACCATCTTCTAAACTTTCCATTTGAGACATTGGACAACCCATACAATGCATTCCTTTTTGTAAAAGAATTTCAGATGCTTTTGGATTTTTTTCCAGAACTTCAGCAAAACTCATTTTTTTTGTTATTTTTTGTTTTTCAGTCATTTTTTGTTTTATCCTCCTTATAATTTTATAATTTAATTGGACTCATTTTTCTTAATTTATCTACTACTTTATTTAAAATATCTAAAGTATGATTAATTTCTTCATCTGTTGTATTTTTACTTAAACTTAATCTTATTGAGGTATTTGCTTGTAAATTAGCTAACCCAATCGCCTTAAGAACATGACTTGATTCTAAGGTATTTGATGAACAAGCACTTCCTGTTGATGAACTAATACCATAAGAATCTAAATAACCTCCAATAGCCTCACCCTCAATATTATTAAAACAAATATTAATATTATTACATAATCTTTTATCTCCATCAGAACCATTAAGATGTGTATTTGGAATCTTTAAAATCATATTAATTAATTTATCTCTTAATTTTATCATATGCTTTATATTTGAATTACTTGCAATCTTAACTGCTTTTGCAAATCCAACAATTCCAGGAATATTTTCAGTTGAACTTCTTATTCCAAATTCATGTCCTCCACCATGTAATAATGGAGTTAACTTAATTCCTTTTCTAATAAACAAGGCTCCAACACCTTTAGGACCGTGAATTTTATGAGCATTAAGTGTAACAAAATCTAGATTTTGTTTTTTAATATTTAATTTTGTTTTAGTATAACTCTGACAAGCATCTGTATGAAAATAAACTCCTTTTCTTTTACAAATTTTTCCAATAGCCTGTAAATCCTGGATAGTTCCTATTTCATTATTCCCATGAATAATTGAAACAACTAATGTATTAGGAGTAATAGAATTTTCAAGCTCTTTAAGATTAATAAATCCTTTTGAATCTACTCCTAAATAAGTTACCTTGCCACCCTTACTCTCAATCCATTTACAAGCATTTAATACACAATCATGTTCAATTTCTGTTGTTATAATATGATTCTTATTTTCTCCATTGTTTTTTGCTACAAAAAACAATCCTTTTAACACTAAATTATTACTTTCTGTTCCACTTCCAGTAAATATAATCTCTTCTCGATTAGCACTAATACTCTTTGCAATTATCTTCCTACTTTCTTCAAGAGCTCTTTTTGCTTCTTGTCCAATTAAATGTTGAGAACTAGCATTCCCATATTTTTCAGAAAAATAAGGAATCATTGCTTCAACTACTTTTTCATCAACTTTTGTTGTTGCAGCATTATCAAAATATACTTGTTTCATTATTTAAAACTACAACCCCCACAAGTTTCGCAACAATCCTCGCCATGACACTTAATCAACTTAAGGATTGGAATAATTGATTTACTTAAGTGATAAATTCTCTTCTTACCTTTTTGTTTAACACTAACAATATTACACTCTCTTAATTCATGAAGGGCATGACTTAATTTACTTTGTTCTATTTTTAATTCCTTTGATAATTCAGTAACTGATTGTGGTTTTCCTTCTAAGCAAGAAACAATATCAATCCTTAATGGATTTGCAAGTTTACTAAAAAACACATGATAAGTATTCTGTTTCATATGAATATCTATTCATATATGCCTTATAAAGCTTATGGAGAGATATTATATATTATAGAAAATAAAAAACATAAATTTTTATATGTTATTAAATACTTTAATATATGAAATATAAAAATAAAAAAAGGTTGACATTAGGAATTTCCTTATTTCTTCTTGTCTTTCTATACATTTTTAAAAATTATAGCTCTATAATTCTAATAGCTGATGCAATTGTTGCTCTTTGGATTTTTTATTTTATTGATAGTGCTTTTAAAATGAATTTTAAAGATAGACATTATGGATATTTTTTTATCTTAATAATCCTTGGGATTTTATTTGCTCCTCTTTATTTCATAAGCACAGCATTTGATAAGACCTTACACTTACTAATGCCCCTTCTTGTCTCTATTATGGTATATTATATTTTAGATACTAAAACAAAATTAGGATTTAAATGGAAATTAGGACTTACATTTTTATCTGTAATTGCTCTTCTCTCACTCTGGGAAATAGGAGAGTATATTGCAGATTATTTTTGGGATTTTAAAATGCAAGGAGTTTATTTAAGAGATATTACCGGATTAGAAAAATATAAATTAGTTATAGATAAAAATGATGATACTATGATTGATTTAATATTAGGAACTGCTGGAACAATAATCTTTGTAATAGGAAAAACTATTACAAATTTATTTAATAAAAAATCCAAGAAAAAGAAATAATTAACTTATCGCATCAACAGGACAACCCTCTATTGCTTCTTTTACACAAGGCTTACTAGAATCACTTCCAGGCTTAACATGAGCCTTCCCATCTGCCATTTCAAAAACATCTGGACAAACAGCCTCACATGATCCACATCCAATACAAGTTTCTTGATTAATTTTCACCATTTTATATTATTCCCTCCATTTTTTTAATTTATACTTTCTATACAACCACTAACTTCTTTTAATTTTTCTAGATTAATATCATTTTTTATATTTTCATTATTTATAATCCAGGTTGGAAAAGAGGCAACTTTCTTTTCTAAACAAAGATAATTACTTCCCTGACAATTAACAATCTCAAAATATTGCAAATAATCAAATAACTCAATATTTTGTAATGTTGCTAAATCATTAGTATTAGTATACAAAATCACATCTTGTTCATCTAAACATTTTATAAAATCTGTTTCATCTTCATCTTCTGTTATAAAAAACCCAGTATATTTTGTAATATTTTTAGTAATCATAAAAAACCCTAAAATGAGAACAATTCCTACAACAATTGTAATTAAAATTCTTTTATTTGATTCCATAAACTATTAACATTTTTTAGATTTTTAAATTTATCTTATTTTTATATAATATGGAAGAAGAGGTTATAGTACCTGAAGAACCTAAGAAAACAAATTGGTTTCTTATTATTGTAATTTCTGCTATTGTGATCCTTATAATTGTAGTTATATTAATCTTTTTCTTCACCTTAAACAAGACCCCAAAAATAACAGAAGAAGAGCTTTTGGAAGGAAAAGAAATCCAACTGAACGAGGGGCAAAAAGCAATTGTTATGATAGATGATAAAGAATATTCTCTAAATGTAGTTTCGGCAATTTCTAGTACTGCCACAGCAACCCTAACTGATAGCGAAGGAAATCAAGTTTCTTCTGGAACAATTAATGTAGGAGAGGAAATGAATATAGATGTAGATAGTGATGGAAGTTATGACTTACAAATAAAACTCGAAAAAATAGAAGATGATAAACCTTATTTTAATATAAAAAAGATTATAACAACAGAATCATCTGATTCTCAAACCCCGCAACCTGGATCTGATAGTGGAGATACATGTATAGAGCAAGGAGGAATTGTATGTGGTCAGACTCAACAATGTACTATTGGGGATAGAGAGATTGAAGGACAACTCTGTTGTTTTCATAAGTGTTTTGATGTTCAGAGTGATACTTGTGATTCTTTAGGAGGCCAGATATGTTCTCAACCTGGTTTATGTAATGGAACTTCTACAGCTGTTTCTGATACTGCATATTGTTGTTTTGGTGCTTGTGGGACACAAGCACCTCAAAAAACTTGTTTAGAGTTAGGGGGTCAATTTTGCGACCAAAATTTATGTGATGGCAATAAAATTCCTTCTTCAGATGGCCCTTCTTTAGGTAAGGAGTGTTGTTTAGGTTTTTGCAGTTATCCTCCTTCTGATAAGACTTGTGGAGAATTAGGAGGTAACTTTTGCATGCCAGGATTATGTGATGGCAATGTCATCAATTCTTATGATGCATGGTATCAACTTAGTAAATGCTGTATTGGCACCTGTGCTCCTGAACAAGGAAGGGAGGCATGCACCTCTAATTCTGATTGTGAGGATAATGACCCTTGTACAGTAGATGTTTGTGGTTTAGGAGGAATTTCTGGTTGTGGATATAATCAAATAACAACATGCAAGTCATTTAGTGATGGTTGTTGTCCTACAGGATGTGATTCTACAACAGATGGGGATTGCCAAGCCCCTACACAATCATGTTCTGATGGAACTCCTGAAGATACTTGTGTTTATGAGAGAACAGGGCAAGAATCAGATAAACCTAAATATTGTTATTCAAATTTAATTTTACAAGATAATTGTAATTATTGTGGATGTCCTTCTGGAAAACAGTGTGCAGTAAATTTAAAATGTTTAACTCCCACCCCTGGAGGAAGCTATCTTTATACTGAAAGTGATTTTACAAGTGTTGGAATTGATCTTGTAGCAAATCCACTAACACAAGAGATTACAGAATCTTTTAATGATAACTATGTTTTTGATGTTTATAAGTCACATATTCAAGATAAATTTACTATTAGTGTGGTAAATGGAGTTTATGTTCCGGGCACTATACAAAGCCAGAGAACAACATATATTGCATTAGGTTGGACAATTCTTAGTGAAGATGAGTATGGCGATGACTCGATACGAGTTTCATTTATCAACCCAGATGAGGTAGAGCTTCGATTCTTGACAGTTGAAAAAGATGATTGGGCAATTGAAATAACTTATGTGCAAGAAGATGAAACAAAAATCAATAGTTTAGCAACAATTGGTTTAGGAAGAATTTAGAAACTTCTCTCCTTCATAACTATTTCTGCAATAAGATATTAAGATTTACACATAAAATATATTCTTTATATGCCAAAATATACAAAAAAACAATAAAATATATAAACAAGTGACTCTTATCTATATCATGATAAATAGGCATGCATTAGAAAAAGAAACGAAATGTATGAGACATAAACTTAGTTATTGCAGTGTCCCTATTTGTTTAAACCCCAGATTTTTTTGTTAGTTTTGATTAATTAATTAAAAAATCTGAATTGTTTTCTAAAATGTTAAAAAAATTTGATTACCTTGCTTTTGAACCACAATTTTTGTGTGAGATTTGTGCAGAGGCAGTTACAACTCCTCTCTGTCCAGTATGTTTAACAAAAGAAATAGACGCTTGGACAACACTCTACCCTAATTTAAGAAAAGAACTATTACCAAAACTAAAAGAATATTTAGAACATATAAAAGAAAATATAACAGAATCAACTGCTTGTATTAAATGTAAAAATAAGCGAGCCTCTGTATGTCCTTATTGTTTTACAGATCATGTACTTGGACAACTTAAAAAAATAAGTTCAAATAGCCAAATAACAAAAGAATTTTTAGATTTTTTTGATTTTGATACAGAACCCCCAGATCCACATAAGGCAAAATGGGGTAAATATCCTGATTAAATAAGCTTAAAAACCCCTATTTCTAAAGGTTTTCATGTCAAAGTTAAATCATATTCAGTTAAATGTAATAAGAACCTCAGCATCAGTTGGAAGAATGATTCAAGATGACTTTCCATGTGCAGGAGTTTGCCGTATAGCAGGATGGACAAATGATCAAATTGCTGAGGCATATAATATTTCAGAACATTATGGCCTAACACCAAGATTAGCAAACTCTGCAGTTTCAAGGGCTATGAATGGATATGAAGGAGGATTAGGTGTTGAATCTTATAAAGGACTTTTAACTAAACAACAAATAACAAATACAATAAGTAAAACTCTAGCAATAGGAATTAATGGAATGGATGAAGAGCAAAGAAAAAAAAGACATGATGCTGCAACAGAGGGAAGAGGACACATCCCTTATACTACTGAGGAAACACAAGATATTTTAGATTTTTCAAAATTACCAGAATATCAAAATGGGAATCAGGGTCCTTCTTATGCTAAGATTAGAGATGCAATCAATATAAAACATAAGAAGAATAGAACTCGTAGGGGTATAGATGGTGCTCTAGATAGAGAGCGTCAAAGACTTAGAAAACTCCAACAAAAGGCATTAAAGCTAAGTGTTTAAAAATTATTATTTCCCTTCTTTTTCCATTCTATTTAAAAATCCTCTAATAAACGCATGATTTTTCTCTTTTTCTAAAATCCTTTGAACTTCATAAACTTCCCCATCTTTAGTTTTCTTCTTAACAGCTTTAATATCATTAATAGCTCTTTCATAAGTATCTTTTGTCATTAAAACCTTTTTATCAGATGAATCTGCAAGTCTCTTTGCACTAGTAATTACATTACCCAACGCAGTAAATTTTAATTTTTTGTCAACTACCTTATTAATGATATCTCCTGAATGTATTCCAATCCCAAAATCAATTTTATCTTTAAACTTTTTATTATATTCATTTAAAATAGACATAATTTTCTCAGCAGATTTAGCACCCTCTTTTTCATTTTTAAGTGTTCTAGTCATTAAAGGAGTAAATATAATAAAAATATTATCTCCTCTTTCATAAACAGCAGCTTTTTTTTCATAAACATGCTCAATTGATTTTTCAAGACCTTGTTTAGACGCTTTAGTTAATTTATTTTTAATTTTTAAAACAACAACTGTTGCCTTGTTCTTTTGCCCATCTAGAACAAGAACACTCTCTGCCTTGTTCTTAGAAGCAACAGAAGATTCTTCATTCTTTTTATTGTCTTCAGATTCATTTTTTGTTTCATCCTTTTCATCTTGTTTTTTATTTTCTGTTTTTGAAGCTTTTAATTCTAAAGTTTTTGATTTTCTAGAAAACTTTCCTTTAAATGGATATGCAAAAGATTTTTTCTTAAAAACATTTCTAAAAAAGAATAACCCAACTCCTACTAAAATAATAATTAAAAAAATCCAAATCATTGGAGAGCTTAATGAGAGAGAACCACCACTTTCATTTTTAACTCCAACAGCATGTCCTGTTAAAACAACCCCTACACTTGAAATTTCCTGATTACCATCACTTACCTTAACATCATAAGTTCCATCGCCTGTTAATTTAAAACTTTGTTGTTCTCCAAGTCTCAAGTTTACTTTTTTAACAAAAGGTTTTCCATTTAAATCAATTTGAATTGGATAATCATTAAGTTCCATATTTCCAATATTTGTAACAAATAATGTATTATTTGATATTTCAAGAAACACAATCTCTTTTTCATTAATATAAAACTTCTTGTTTTCACTTATCCCATCACTAGAAACCTCTATTTCATAATACCCAGAACTCATATTAGTTGGAATATCATATTCTATTGTTTCCTCAGAAACAGAAATCCTCTCAAAAACCCTATCTGATTTTTCATTTATAATAACAATTGAAACTTCATCTTCAATTATCTTTCCTGATTGGTCAAATAATCTTGGTTTAAAATCAAAATCCTCTCCAGGGTCTAAATTTTGAAGACTTAATACAACATCAACTGTTGTTAAGACTTGTTCTATTCTAAGGTTAGCAATAGCAACTCCTTCACTTGTTCTAGAACCAGAAATCTCTTCATAAGCAAGGACATCAATCCTATAATTTCCTGAAGGCATATCATCTGCTAAAGTAATTGATACTGAAAATAATCCATCAACAATCTTTCCATAAAATCTTCCAGAATCATAAATTACTATTGGCTCTGAATCATCAGTTTCATCTTCCTCACTTTCATTATTCTCACTTTCATTATTCTCTTCCTCAGGTTCTATTAAATTTAATAAAGGAATATTAATCTCAACTCCCCCATTAACTAATTCATTATTTAATCTTTCAACTTTCCCAGAAACAATTATTTCTTCTCCAGGCTTAGCAAAAAGAGAATCTAAATCTAATCTTACATTAAGATTTTTTGATATTTGGAATTCTCTGCTTTCTTGTGACATCCCACCATAAATAGCTAAAAAATAACAATCCCCACTAATATTTTGTATATAAGCAGTTGTTAAAGGAAATTCAATATGTGCCTCTCCCTCAACCGGAACATTATTAAAAACATTAACCGAACTACCCTCACAAACTAAATTAATTCTTAAAAAACCATCTCCAATAGGATCAACAATTACATTATTTACAATAGTATCTCCAAGATTATATGCTTGTTCTGGTTGAGAAAAATAAATTCCTGCAGAAACTTGCACTACTAAAAACATACTAATAACTAACCCTAAGACTATCAAACCTTTTTTCATATCTTATTTAATAAAATAGGATATTTAAATGTTTTTGGGGTGCATTGATAATGTTTATATTGATTAAAATTAAATTGGTTTAGTGAATTCTACCATCCTTATCTGCCCTACTATTAGCAGTAAGCGTCGCTTTTCTACTAACAGTAATTTCTTTTTTTGTTCTTGGAATAAATAAGTGCTCTGCTAAATTTGATTCCCCATAAAATTTCATTCCTTCTTGTGTTAGAGAATAAACTTCTCCTGTTTTTAAAACAAATCCCGCATCTACGACCTCATTTATTGCATGTTGTGCTCTTGTTTCAGAAATCCCATTAAACAATTTTCTTTGATAAAACATTTCATTAAAAGTAACAGGTTTAAAATTCTTAATAGTATAAAATTTTGAAAGAGTTTTCACGAGCTCTCCAGGATCTGAACCATTAGTATCCATACTATCTCTGATTTTTTGTTTTTCCCTATTCCCAAAAGTAAATCTTGAGTTTCTCCAAGAATAACAGGAATCTAACCCTTGTTTTATTATTTGTCTAGTCATTTTAATTATTGAATAGATTTAAACATAAAATCCTAGTTTATAAATCTTTTCTTAAAACACAAACACCAGTTGAAAATGCTCCTCAAATGCCAAAAGAAGAAGAAATTGGAT
>CEPX01026271.1_pt1 | contig 26959 bp, 31 predicted proteins | sample 361361 | NCBI WGS metagenome assembly CEPX01 (sample SAMEA2619974, study PRJEB7988) | marine metagenome | biome: marine biome (ENVO:00000447); feature: mesopelagic zone (ENVO:00000213) & marine oxygen minimum zone (ENVO:01000065); material: "saline water (ENVO:00002010), including plankton...
GACCTCGGCGAACTTATAGCTCTAATCTCTTTCTAAGTTCTAGAAAAAACTAATAGAAAAGCTAGGATATAAAACTTAAGTTTTGACCTGAATTTCAATATTAACAGCGTCAGGAATTGGTATTCGCATAATTTGCCTCATGACTCTCTCATTCGGCTCGACGTCCATCAGACGCTTGTGAATCCTCATCTCCCAGCGGTCAAAAGTCGCTGTTCCCTCTCCATCCGTCGACTTGCGAGTGGTGACCTTGAGCTTCTTTGTAGGAAGTGAAATGGGTCCTGAGAACTTTACCTTGCTGTTAGAGGCAATGTCCTTTATATTCTCACAAATATCATTAAGAAGGCCTATTTCTCTACCTGTTAGTCTTATTCTTGCTTTTGTCGTCATAAAAAGAAAGAGTGAGGAGGAAAAGAATTACTCCTTTTCCTCTTCACGATATTTTTATTGGCTTAGTCCGACTTCTTAGGTGTTACCTTAGTAACTACACCAGCACCGACTGTTGCTCCCATATCCCTGATAGCGAATCTACCAAGAGGTGGGAAATCAGCGGCTGTCTCCAGAACAAAAGGCTTAGTTGGTCTAAACCTGATGACTGCAGAGTCGCCAGACTTGAGCATTTCCTTGTTTTCAGTTACTTCCTGCCCTGTCTTCGGATCCATCTTCTTGACAATCTCTTCGATTGTGCAAGCTACCTGCGCTGTGTGGCAGTGGATTACCGGTGTGTATCCTGCGGTTATTGCGCTTGGGTGCTGTAGAATAACAACCTGTGCCTCGAAAGTCTCTGCGACCTGAGGTGGATTGCTTACTTCTCCAGCTACGTCTCCGCGCTTTACCGAGCCTTTGTCAAGGCCGCGAACGTTTATTCCGACATTGTCCCCAGGCTCAGCCTGTGGAAGCTGTTCGTGGTGCATCTCAACAGTCTTAACTTCTCCAGTTGCCCCGCTTGGTTGGAATAGCAGCTTCATGCCTGGCTTGAGAAGTCCTGTCTCAACACGGCCAACAGGAACAACACCAACACCAGTAATGCTGTATGCATCCTGGATTGGCATCCTGAGTGGCTTGTCTGTTGCCTTTTCAGGCGGAACAAGCTCGTCGAAACGCTTGATGAGTGAAGGTCCTTTGTACCATCCCATATTCTCTCCAGCATCTGCTGTCATGTTCTCTCCTGTTACGAAAGCTGCTGTTGGGATGAAAGTTACTTCATCTGTCTTTACGCCGACCGGCTTTAGAAGGTCTTCAACAGTCTTCTTGACTTCATTGAATCGCTCTTCCTTCCAGTCTACTTCGTCCATCTTGTTGATGGTTACGATTAGCTGGTTAACGCCGAGTGTTTTAAGAAGCCATGCGTGCTCCTTAGTCTGTGGCTGAATTCCCTCTTTGGCCGAGACGACCAAAACAGCTGCATCAGCTTGGGAAGCGCCTGTGATCATGTTCTTGACGAAATCCCTGTGACCGGGTGCGTCAATGATCGTAAAGTCGTACTTCTGAGTCTTGAACTTCTTATGAGCTACATCAATGGTCAGACCTCTTTCTCTCTCTTCCTTTAGCCTGTCCATGACGAAAGCCAATCCGAATGTCTCCTTACCCAGAGTCTTCGCTTCCTCCTGGATCTTCTTCATTTCCTGCTCAGGGATGTTTCCTGTATCAAACAGTACTCTTCCGACTGAGGTGGACTTTCCGTGGTCCACGTGGCCAACGAAGACCAGATTCATGTGTGCTTTGTCTGCCATGTTTTTTTCTCCTTGCGAACGATATGGTCATGCCATAATCGCGAGCATTATGATGTTATTACACCTATATATAGGTTTATATGTGATTTTCGCCATCAACCGAGCAAGTCGCTCGGAGTCTGTGGATTCTCGCTAAGACCCTTCCTCTGCCTGATTTCAGAAACGGTTTTTGCCTGCAATTCCTTTGGAATCTTCTCGAAACCAGAAACTTCCGTGCTCCAGAGGACTCTTCCCTCAGTAGCGCTTCTTATTGCGCCTGCAAATCCAAACATTTCTGCTACAGGGGACTTTGCGACTATTTCCATTTGGTCTCCTTCCTGTTTAATATCAAGTATCTGACCTCGCCTGCTCTGCATTTCCTTGTTTACAGAACCCATATGAGTTTCAGGAACACGGACGAATACCTTCTGTATAGGCTCTGTTAGGCTTATTCCAGCTGTCAGCATAGCTGCCTTTATTGCATTCCTTACTGCAGGGATTACCTGTGCAGGTCCCCTGTGAATAGCATCTTCGTGAAGTTTGACATCGTGAAGAACAACTTTTAGTCCAGCACATCGTTCATTTGAAAGCGGACCCTTCTTTACAACATCGTCAAATCCATCCATACAGAGTTCCATTACTTCTCCAAGGTGGACTTCTCCCTTGACAACGCTCATGAAGATATTATTTCCGTGGATGCTTGAAACTCCCTTTGCAAGCTTGCTGTCCATTCCAAGCTCTGTGAATTTCTTTACAATCTCTTTCTGTGTCTTCTTCTTTATTCGGCCCTGGGGAAGCTCTCCCTTAAGAATTGCCTCTGAGATTTCCTCTTCCAGTGGGTGAACACTGATGTAGAATTTGTTGTGCTTGTTCGGGCTCTTTCCTTCGAGTTGAGGACTCATTGACTCAGTAGTTTCTCTGTAAACTACAATTGGGTCAGATGAGTTGATTGGAATTTTATGGTCATTCTCTATTCTGTATTTCCAGATTTCAAGGTGAAGCTCTCCTGTACCAGACATCTTGCACTCTCCGGTTTCTTCGTCGACTTCAATCTGGATTGCAGGGTCTTGTTTTGCGATTCTGTAAAGAACTTCAACAAGTTTTGGCAGGTCCTTTGTACTTTTTGCCTCTATAGCTTCTGTAACGACCGGCTCAGTCTCCTGAATTCTTTCGAAGGGGTCAATCAGCTGAGAGGGAATGCATCCGGTTTCTCCTGAGCGGGCTGTCTTCAGACCGCTTACAGCGACAATGTTTCCGACAGGGACTTCCTCAATCTGGACTCTGTCATTTGTCATGTAGAGAGCCAATTGCTGGATTCTGAAATCCTGATTTGCGTTTATTAAATGAATATCACTTCCTGCTTTGAGAGTTCCTGAGTAAAGTCTTCCGAGAGCAACGTCTCCTGCGTGGGGGTCAGAATGAATCTTGGTTATCATAAAAGCAACTGGACCATCTTTATCGCAGGCCTTTAGTTTTTCTCGGACCTCATCATCTTCTCCAGGCCAGATTGCAGGAATTCTGTATTTCTGAGAGTCTACAGGACTTGGGTGGTGCTTGACAACAAGGTCAAGGGCTATTTTTGAAAGTGGTGCCTTGTCTGCGAGTTCCTTCCACTTGTCGTCTCCTTCACTGTATGCGTTGATTATATCACCGAATGATATGTTGAGCTCCTTCATGTGAGGAACTGAAAGTGCCCATCGATGGAAACCTGAACCGAACATAACGGAGCCGTCTTCAACTCTGACCTTCCAGTCATGCTCGAAATCATCAGGAAGATTCTTTGCAATTAGCTGGTTTACCTTTGCGATTATTTTTACAAAGCGCTCCTGCATCTGCTCCGGTGTCAGTTTAAGTTCTCTTATAAGTCTGTCAACTTTGTTTATGAAAAGAAGTGGCTTTACTCTTTCTCTGAGAGCCTGTCGTAAAACTGTTTCTGTCTGAGGCATGCAGCCTTCAACAGCATCGACGAGAACTAGTCCGCCGTCAACAGCACGCATTGCTCTGATGACGTCGCCACCGAAGTCAACGTGACCGGGAGTGTCGATAAGATTTATAAGATAATCTTCTCCTTCAGAATTGTGGACCAGAGTAACATTTGCCGCATTAATCGTGATTCCACGAGCCTGTTCCTGCTCGTCGAAGTCGAGTGCTCTCTGCTGTCCTGCAAGTTCTTCAGAAATAAGTCCAGAGTCTGCAAGAAGGCTGTCAGAAAGTGTTGTCTTTCCGTGGTCTATGTGGGCTATAATTCCCATGTTCCTGATTTTATCAGGAGTCTTCATCAATTCCTTTATCTGTTCAATTAAATCTTCTCTTCGTCCCATTTTAATTAACGTGCGCTTGCTGCAACCCTCTCAAGTTCATCTCTTTTGCTGACAGCATAGCACTTCTGGTCACCATTGCCTGCTGCAATAATTTCAGCCGCAAGAGAAGTTTCCACACTCTGCCTAGATTTGAAGGCTCTTGAGCTTGCTCCATGGCTGATGAATCTGAGTGCAAGGTCAACTCTCCTGATTGGAGAAACATTAACAGGTCTGTGAGCGATTATTCCACCCTGCCTAATTCTTGTTGTTTCCTCAATTGGGGCACTGTATTCTACCGCGCGAACGAGGACCTGAAGAGGATTTTCTGATGTCTTTTTTTCTATGATTTCAAGAGCTTTTCTGACTGATGTAAGAGCCTTCTGCTTCTTTCCTGAGTCACGACCGCTGATTTTCTTGTGAGTTCTGTTATCCTTCAAGTGCCCTGTGACCATCATCTTGTTTGCCAGCCTCTCGACCATTGAATAGTGAAGGTTACCGAATTTTACCTTTGCATATTTTCCGTAAGAATGTGGGACTATGTTTCCGCCGGTGTTAAGATATGCTTTAAGACCAATGTCTCGTACCAGAAGACTTGAGGTTTCCCATTTGCCAAAAACTTTGAAATCCATTACTTGAGTGACCTCTCTTTCTTACCTCTGATGAGTTCCGGAAGGGAAACTCCATTGACTTTAATAACTTTGAATCTGACACCAGGGATGTCCCCTTTTGACTTACCCATTGGTCCACTGATTCCGACAATATCGACTTCGTCGTGCTCATTTATGAAGCTGATAGCATTATTTCCGGGCATGAAGGCAGTAACCATTTTATTATTCTTTGTAAGCTGAACTCTGACACACTTCCTGATAGCAGAGTTAGGCTGTTTTGCCTCAAGACCGACCTTTTCAAGAACGATTCCCTTAGCCTGAGGAGAGCCTGCAAGGGGTGAAGAACGGATATTTAGAGCAAGAGCTCGTCTTTTGTAGAGGCGGTCACTCCATCTAAAGCGCTGCCTTCTTTTCTTCAGCTTTCTTGCTGTAAACAGTCCGGTTGGTTTTCTTGCCATTAGTTTACCTTCACCTGCAAATTATAGTGTCTTTTTAGTAAGGAACCTAGTATTTTAACCTTTTTGCCACCTTTTCCAATTACTCTTCCCTTGTTGTAGTCGTCTGTGTTTATCAAGAGAGTGTCGTCTTTAAGCTCAATTGAATACTCCATTCCATTTCCGAGATAATTCCTGACGAAGTTTACAGGATCCTCTGGCATTTCTACGATGCGGACATTTTTTCCTACATCTCTTGTCAGACGCTTTGCATTTTCCCCGTTTTTTCCTATTGCAAGGCGGGCATCGCCTTCCTGTACGATGTAAATGAGCTCGTTTTCAGAATCAATACACTCAATAACACGGGCATTTGAAATTTTTTCAAGAGCGCTTACAAGTGCAAGGGTATCATTCGTTATAAGGAGCGTCATTTCTTATCTACCTTTTTCATTATCAGCTCTGGAACACCGGTTCCAAGGTTTATTACCTGCCCGACAATTATATTCTCAACAACACCGTTTAGAGGGTCGTCTTCATTGTATGCTGCTGCCTTTAGAAGATGCTTTACAGTTTCTTCGAAGCTTGCTCTTGCGAGGACTGATGCCTTGTCTCCGGAAATTCCGTGCCTTCCGACAGCTTTAACCCGGCCATCAGCGCACATTGTGTCAGAGACAAGGGTTATGTGCCTGTTGTCAACAGATAGACCTGCATCGTCGAGTGTGAGAATTGTCTCTTCAACAAGCATGTTTCTTGCGGCTTCGATTCCGAAGACCTTCTCTGTTTCAAGTATATCATTGCTCTTTGTTCTGGAAGCGTCGACACCAGGAACAATGAGAGTGTCTTTTAGATTTGTTCCACTTGTGTAAAGTACAAAGTCTCGGTCCTTCTTCTGTACGACGACATAGCTTATTCCGCCAATTCCTGAAAGATGAGTTTCTCGCAAATCTTCCTTTAACTTCTGTAAGAGTGATGCAATTTTTTTCTCTGTCTTTACTACTACCTTATTTCCGCCTTCAACTGAGACGCGATTTCCATAGATTTCTACAAGCTGATTCTCAAGCTTCTTCGGAGTTATGTTTCGCTTCTTCAGCTCCTCTTTGTCCAGAGTTGCAGTAACTGAATATTTTGCGAAGTCAGTTGACATTTCAGTCATTATGTTCTTTATTCGGGTCTCCTTAAGACGGTGAGCCATTGATTCTGCCTTTTCAATTGTGTTATTAGACTTGTCAAGATAAATTTCCATCATTGGAGTCTTAGGAGTTCTTCGTGCATCGAAGATTTCAATAAGCCGGGGAAGACCACGAGTAACGTCCATCGCAGTTCCTGCGTAGTGCTTGGTTCTCATCATCATTTGAGTTCCAGGTTCACCGAGAGACTGGGCGGCTATAACACCGACTCCTTCTCCTGGCTCTACCTTTGCCTTATTATATGTTGAGTTAACGAGACTTAGAAAGTCCTCAGACTGCTTCTTATTCTTTACATTGCCTGCAAATGCCTCTGCCTCTTTCTTTAGCTTTGGAGGCAGTTCAAGTTCATTCACTTCTGATGTATTTGACTTTTCACTCATTTGTTTTCCACGTCCTTCATTGTTTTTTCCAGATTTACGGATTTTCCAAGGTCTGTCTTTGCCGGATCGACTCCATCTTCACCATAGTTAAATTGTATAATAACTCCACGACCGTCTCTGACAGTCTCATTGTAATCAACAATAATGTCCTGCATAGCATTGATGAGTCTTCTCTGGAGATAACCTGATTTTGGAGTTCTCATAGCTGTGTCAGTCAGAGACTCTCGACCCCCCATTGCATGGAAGAAGAATTCAATGGGACCCATTCCACTCTTGTAGCTGGAACTAACGAATCCACGGGATCTTGCACCAAGATCATTTTTAGCGAAGTGAGGAAGAGTCCTCTCCCTATATCCTCTGAGAATTCTCTGACCTCTGATAGCCTGCTGACCAATGCATGCAGACATTTGTGTAATGTTAAGCATGCTTCCTCTTGCTCCAGTCTTTGCCATGAGAAGAGCAAAGTTATTCTCCTCGAGGTGATCTTTTGCGAGAGTTCCTGCCTTGTTCCTTGCATTGTTTAGTTCAATCATGATTAGCTCTTCGAGCGTGTCTATGACACTCTTTCCTTTGGATGGAACAAGTTTTCCTGCTCTGTATTTTGAAACCAATTCGTCGACCTTCTTCTCTGCGCCAGAGAGAACCTTTGAAATGTCCTCCATTGTCTTTTCAGGAAGGTCTTCTTCATCAAGTCCTGTTGTGAAACCTCTCTTGTCAAGGTAGGCAATAGCGAGTTTTGTGATAGAGTTTAGGAAGTTCTTTGCCCCTTCAGGACCGTGCTTTCTCAGAACTTCATCAAGAAGCTTTCCTGCCATAACACCGACAGATTTGTCATCAATTGAACCCTTCTTCAGAATTCCATTTTTTATGACAACGAGACCATTATCCTTTGCAGTATATTCCATATTTATGTCATCAGGTATGAAGAGGCTGATAATATCCCGGCCCTGTATTCTTCCTGTGCCAAGTTTGAATTCTTCTGCATATCCTGCTCTACTTGCCAGTTGGAAAGCCTCTTTTGAATTCAATTCATCCTTGCTTAGAGAATAAAGTCCAGAAATGTGGTCGTGTATACATCCGATAATAGGTCCTCCGAATCTTGGAGACCTTATCTGGTTCTGGACTGACATAAGAAGACGTGCCTCAGTTCTTGCTTCCTCAGTCTGTGGAACGTGAAGGTTCATTTCGTCTCCGTCGAAGTCAGCGTTATAAGGTGTGCAGACACAGAGATTTAGTCTGAAGGTCTTTCCGGGAAGAATTCTTGCTCTGTGAGCCATCATTGACATCTTGTGAAGTGAAGGCTGTCTGTTGAAGAGAACTATATCTCCGTCAATAAGATGTCTCTCAACGATGTAGCCAACATCAATTTCTTCCAATATTTCATCAATACTCTCTGATGTAAGTCTCTTTCTTCGTCCGTCCGGTCTGATTACGTAGTTTGCTCCAGGATATACATCACGATTTTTGACATAAGTCAGAATTCTTTCTTTGTTAAGTGTGGTAATTCTTTCAGGTATTGTAAGCTCTGTTGCAATTTCATAAGGAATTCCTACCTCATCGATGCTGATATTGGGGTCAGGAGAAACAACAGTTCTTGCCGAGAAGTCAACACGCTTTCCTGCAAGGCTTGACCTGAATCGACCTTCCTTACCCTTAAGCCTCTGTTTTAGAGTCTTCAGTGGTCTTCCTGACCTGTGCCTTGCTGTTGGAACTCCAGTTACTTCATTGTCCATCAAAGTGGTTACGTGGTACTGTACAAGCTCCCACTGATCCTCAACAATTAGGTGAGGAGCACCTGCTTCAATATTTTCACGAAGTCTCTGATTTAGCCTGATTATATCAACAAGTTTGTGAGTAAGATCGTCCTCAGAACGCTCTCCTGTTTCAAGCGTAATACTCGGTCTTGTGGTGACAGGTGGAACAGGGACAACAGTCAGTATTGCCCACTCAGGTCTTGAACTCTCAGGTTTTAGCCCAAAGAGGAAAATATCGTCGTCAGGTATTTTTTCGAACCATTCTTTTATTTCTGTCGGCATGATTCTTGCGCCGTCCTCAGTATAGCCAGTTGGTTTTTCAAATTTGATTTTGAGTTTTTTCTCAGAACAATGGGCGCATGCCTTTGGTTTTCTTGCTTCTGTTGTGGTTTTCTTGACCATGTCCTCAAACTCTTCAGCACCAACGGCCTTTGCCTCCCTGAGTTTTATTTTGTAATCATCTATATCGCTCTGAGGAAGAAGAATTCTTCCGCAGGGTCTGCAGGTCCCTCTGAGAACATTGTATATTAGCTTTGCAAATCCAACGTGGATAACAGGTCTTGCAAGATCTATAAATCCGAAGTGCCCAGGGCATTCTCCCATCTTGCTTTTGCAAGTTCTGCACCTGAGTCCTGGATCTATAACTCCGAGACGTGGATCCATAAGACCAGATTTGATAGGATATCCGTCAGTATCGTGTGTGTCAGGAGTGATAATTTTAGCAACAGACATTCTCTTTATCATTTTAGGAGAGAGCATCCTGAACTCTATGCTGTCAATTTTACTTTTTATGAATTTGTTCATCCTTTATCACCAACCAAAAGTCTTGGGTAAATGCAGAGAGACTTCATTTCATCAAGAAGAAGCTTGAATGCGTATGACATCTCAACCATTTTTGCCTCAATGTTTTCGCCGCAAACTGTGCAGAAGTACATATCTCGGAATCTGTCGTAGACAGCAACTAATCCACAACCATTGCAGACTGGAACAGTTGTCTTGTCAGACTCGTCGAGAAGTCTTTCCTTCAGCAATAATGAAGCTCCGTGAGCTACAAAGGTATCCTTTTCCATTTCTCCGACTCGCAGACCACCATCTCGTGCCTTTCCTGCAGTTGGCTGACGAGTAAGAATCTGAACAGGCCCTCTTGAGCGGGCTCTTATCTTGTCAACGACCATGTGCTTAAGCTTCTGATAATAGACGACGCCGACGAAAATTTCTGCCTCGAGTTTTTCTCCAGTAACTCCATTGTACATGACTTCCTTTCCTGTGTTTGTGAAACCGTGCTTTTCAAGCTGGGCTCTCATATCGTCTTCAGACTCTCCAGTGAAGGGGCTTGCATCAATTCTTCGTCCTTCGATTGAGCCAAGCTTTCCTCCAATTGACTCCAGAAGCTGTCCGATAGTCATTCTTGAAGGAATTGCGTGGGGGTTAACTATTAGGTCAGGAATAATTCCAGAAGCTGTGAAAGGTGAATCTTCTTGGGGAAGAACCTGTCCGACAACTCCCTTTTGACCGTGTCTTGAGGAGAATTTGTCTCCAAGTTCAGGAACTCGTGGGTCACGGAGTTTTACTTTTACCTGTTTGTCTCCCTCAAGGTTTTCTGAAATAAGAATTGTGTCCGCTATTCCGCCCTCTCCTGTCTTTGCTCCGAGAGAGCTTTCTCTCCTGTTCTTGACAGAGATTCCGAATTCCTCCATTACTTCAAGGAAACGTGGAGGTGAGGTCTTTCCGATTATGACGTCCTCTTCACCTATAAGAGATTCCGTCTCGGCAATTCCGTCTTCTCCGAGATGTCTGTAGCAAGTCTCTGAACGGTAGCCTCTTACTTCCTTATCAGGAACTTCTATTGAATCAATCTGACCTCCAGGATATCTCTGCTCCGAGGCTTTGTAAGTTCTGAAGGATACTGTTCTGCCAATTCCTCTCTCGATTGAAGCCTTATTCAGTATGATTGCATCCTGCATATTGTAACCGCCCTGTGAAAGGATGGCGACGACAAGGTTTTGTCCTGATGCTCTCTCGTCGTAGTTTACAAGGTCCATTGGAACTGAACGGACAAGTGGCATCTGAGGATAATTGAGAAGGTGCTTCTGTGTATCAGTTCGAATTGAATAGTTTGAAGCGTAAAGTCCTGTTCCTTGTTTTGACATGTTTGCCCCGAGGGTTACACGGGTCGCCATGTTGTGGTTCAGGAAGGGGACAAAATTTCCGCAGACTCCGAATATTGCTGCAGGGTCAATTTCAAGGTGAGTGTGTTCCTCAGTAAGTTCAGAATCGTTTAGAGCTATGAAAGTATTTTCCTCTTCAGAAGCGTCAAGGTATTCTATAATTCCTCTTCGGACTAGATCTCCCCAAGACATCTCATCATTTTTTACCTTGTTAAGATAGTCTTCAGTTAGAATGGGAACACCCTTTTCAACTCTGATTAGCGGTCTTACAACACGACCTTCGTCCGTGTTTATATGAAGCTCATTTTCAGTGTCAATGTATGAGATGCTGACATCAGAGGCTATAACGCTCTGCCGTCTTAGATTTCTCATCTCATCAGAAAGTTTTAGTGCGTCGTCCGTGTTGCCGACAATTCTTCCATTCAGATATACGTCTGTCGGCCTTTCCATTATTCTAACCTCTTAACTCCCTTCTTTCTCAGAGTTTCTTCAATAAGTGCATCATCTGACTCAGTTGTAAGTTTTGTAGTGAGTGCCAGATTTTTAACAAGTCCTATGTTTGAACCTTCAGGAGTTTCAGACGGACACAGTCTTCCCCAGTGAGTTGAGTGCAAGTCACGGGCTTCGAAATGCGGCTGTGTGGTGCTGAGAAGCGACCTGACACGCCTTCTGTGAGAAATTGAGGATATGAAATTCATTCTGTCAAGGTGCTGTGAGACTCCCTGTCTGCTTCCAATCCAGGCTCCGGTTGCTACAGCGTGCTGAATTCTTTCTGTGAGGAAATTACTGCGAATTGAATTTCTTATTGCGAGTTTCCTATTCCTCTTGTATGCTTTTTCAAGTGAATAAGTGGTATTGTTGACAAGTGCTCTGAAAGCAACTCTAAAGAGGTCTTCCAGAAGACTTCCTGCAAGTCCAAGTCTCTTGTTTGAATAGTGATCCTTGTCATCGACATCGACCATGTTGAGATGGAGTCTGATTACTTTGTTTGCCATTCTGCAGAGATAGACAGCCTTGTAAATTCTGTCCTCAGGCATTGTTCCAATATGAGGAAGAAGGAATGTATCAAGAACTCTTTCTGCCCTCTCCATTCTGGCTTCCTTTTCCTGACCAAAGGCCACCTTCTTTCCGAGAAGGTCGAGTGCATCATTTCTGTTCTTTGCTTCTTCTGCTTCTTCAAAGCTGACGTAAAGCTCAGAAGCCAGAGAAGGGTTACTTGCAATTTCCTTTACTATGTCAGAATCCTTTTCCATTCCAAGTGCTTTTAGAACTGCTATGAAAGGTACTGGTTTTGAGAAAGGTGGCATCTCCATTATAAGACCGCCGTCTTTCTTTCTGCTGACTGAGTTTCTTCTTCTGTACCAGCCTCCTTCTGAGAAGACACGGGCACTCTCAGTTGTTGGACCGAGTTTGACGTGGCTGACATTCATCAGATTCGGAGCCAGGTCTTCAACAAGTATAAGAACTCTCTCTGTTCCATTGACAACGAAATATCCTCCGGGATCATTTGGGTCCTCATTAACTCCTATAAGCTCGTCTCTGTCCATTCCATAGAGATTGCAAATTTTTGAGCGAAGCATTGTCGGGAGAGAGCCAATTGGAACTTCCATTTTTGGCTGCTCAACTTCATTTTGAATTGGAGTAAGTTCTAGGATGAGTGGAGATGCATAAGTAAGATCTCTGAGGCGAGCCTCATTAGGGAAAATTTGTCTGACTGCACCGGTTGCTTCCTTGATGGAAGGCTTTCCAACTCTGATTCCGTCGAGTCTGACTTCGAAACCCTCGATGTCAGGATTTATGACTCCGATTTCGTCTATGACACTCTGAAGTCCGTTCTCAATAAATGAATTGTAAGAAGATATATGGTGCTCCACAAGTCCGTTTTCTTCGAAAAATTTGTTAACAAGCGAGCGACGTTCCATTTAAATCACAACCCTATAATAAAGTGTTTTGCCAGCCGTCTCACTTTTTCTGGTGATACAGATGACCTGACCCTTTGAAGGCTTCATATGTTTGATAGCCGGATCATTTTTGTTAATCTTTGGAAGCTGTCTTCGCTCTGCGCCATACTTTGTCAGTACAGCCTCGACATCCTTTTCTTCAAGTATTTCGTGTTTCGGAACAAGTGAATGCGCTGACACATCGAATGTTTCTTTCTCTTCTACCATTTATGAATATCCTTCTGCCTTTTAGGCAATCTTCTGTACTATATTGGGCTATGGGCCCGACGGGATTTGAACCCGCGACACCCTGGTTAAAAGCCAGGCGCTCTCCCAGCCTGAGCTACGGGCCCAATGAGGCCCTTTTTTGGTGTTGCGTGGGCCAAGCGCCCTGACTGGGATTTGAACCCAGGTCACGACCGTGACAGGGTCGTATGCTAAACCACTACACCATCAGGGCATTTTGCGAGACTCCCGACTGATATTGTAAGTCTGTTGGGTGGTTTTATATTTGGCCTGACATCGGTGATCTCCGCGAACGGATGAGTATGGTGCCTGACAGCTTCATGAGTTTCCCGTGCAGTTGCACAGTACACATCATATCGTAAGAGAGCTTAACTTCCGTGTTCGGAATGGGAACGGGTGTTTCCCCTCTACTATGACCGTCAGACTCCATTTATGAGTACCCTGAGGTATATAAGGCTTGTGGTAACTTAAACGAGAGGAAGCCCACATAAACTATATATAGCGAGACTCTTTAGAGCGACTATGATTTGGGGATTTGAAGCCATACTGTACTACCTCTTCGTTTTAGACAGTAGTATATATTTTGTGATGGCTTTTTCGAGGGGAAAGTTACACAAAAAGACAATGCACTGGTATTCAAACTATGCTAAATACTTTTTTAATTTCCCTATAAATCGTGGTGTTGCAATAATGTATTTGGCACTTATTGTATGGATAGGACTTTCACTATCCCGACTTGGAATTATTTAGAAGATTTCTTTTTGTAGATAGTTGCAGTAAATCCGACAGTATTTATGAGAGAAGAGTCAGTCCTCTCGGCAAGCTCTTTGAATAAGTCATTTTTATTGTCCTGAATTGCAGTGTTTAGAAATTTAACCTTGATAAGTTCAGTATTTTCAAGTCGCGCCTTTATTTCAGATATAACTTCTTCAGTAAGACCTGATTTTCCAACTCTGATTGAGGGAGGTAATTGATTAGCTCTCTTTTTGAGACTTAGAACAGTTTCAGAACTCATTTCTTTTTCTTTATTTTTCGCCCAAGTATATCCTTCTTGAAGCGATCCTTTCTGAAGAGAAATAGATAGGCTATTTCCAACACACCAAGTGTATTAACAACAAGTAAAACAATGAACCATTTCTTTTGCAGATTTCTTGCGGAGTGCCACAGAGCAAACCCCTTCCATATAACTGCCCAGATTAATGCAAACCAGAAGAGAAGGTATGACGGGCTTGAAAGCATTGTAAGATAACTTACCATAAGCTAAGTTGTGCTTAGTTCTTTATAAAGTTATTTTTTATTTTTCGCGCAATTGCAAGTTCCGGTGCTGTGTCCAACACAACCTATGAGCCAGTGCTTCCTGCATCCGCAAATTATGCATTTCCTCTTCATTGATTGAAACCCTTTACGCGTGTGTACAGAGATAAACCTAAGTCTGCTTTGGAACGCATAAACTACAATTAGAATGCTAACTTATTATTCTTTGTGAAGCTCGAAAATAGCTTAAAGCCTAAGCTAATAAAAATCAATTCAGAAAGTCCAGTAATTACTGCATGTACATGAAGTAATAGACGAGAGCGGCCGCGATAACAACGACGACACCCCCAACCAATAGTTTGTTCATGTGCGATATAAAGTTAAGAGCCTTATAAAGCTTTCTTGATAACCCGCAACTACATGGGATTTGTGTTAAATAGATTTCTGTGCCACTTTAAGTGTAGAGGTGAGCTTATGGAAAAGCTGGTGATAAAAATAGGAAAAGTAGTAGGAACATCTCTTGCAGGGCTTCTTGCACTGTGCAACGCAGCCTATGCAATAATACCACCAAACACAACAGAAGTTCCTGATGAGATACTGCAACCATTTTGGAATGCTTATGCCCTTATAAAAGGAATAGCAACAGCCGCAGTGGCGGTTGCACTTGCATACAATTTTATGCAATGGTCAGCAGCATCTGGAAATCCTGCAGAGCGAGAACAGGTGAAGAAGCAGATGCTTGCAGTAATACTTGGCTATGCAGGAATACTGCTTGCAGTTCCAATAATAAATTATTTAGTATAAATGAAAAAACTGAGAATTTTTCTTGTAGCGGCAGCTCTGGTATTTGTATTAGGGACTGGTTCAGCGACAGCTGTAGGAGATATAGGAGGAAGTTCAATAGGCCTGATAGACTTAAGTCCCATAACTACATCAATAAATCAGCTGAACACAGATATACAGACAAAACTTCCCATAATTATAGCAAATGAAAGCGAAGCAAGAATAGACAAGGGTATTGACACATTCAGACAAAAAGTTCTCTTAGAGCCAGGGGAGAAGAGCTATCAGAATTTTATGGAGGTTTACTCCAAGAAACCAGAGCTTGATGAGAAAAAAAGTGCGAAGGTTACAGGATTCTTAGTTGCCGCATTTGTCCTTGTGCTTTTCAGCTACAATCTACTTCCTCTTGTTGTTGGAGGGATGGGAAGTCCCGTCGCAAGAGAAACAATGAAGGGGCAATTGAAAAATCTTGTTTTCATGCTTGCAGGCCTCTATGCTTCATACTACATATACACCTCAGTTTACGAAATGTCACTTGCGGGCGCAAAATATTTGATATGGAAAGAGAAAGTACAGTTCCTGAATCCTGTAAATGCCAGTGCAGACTTTTTTACAACACTCTATACAGTAATTGTTGTAAGCATGGCAGAGATTTTCGTAAAAACGAGACTCTTCTTAACAGAATTTGGAGTCTTGATTCTACCCTTTGCTTGGGTTATGTACAATTCAAGTTGGGAAGAATTTGAAGCACTGGGAGCCAAGGCAATTGCGACACTTACTCTCTTTCTGGCGATGCCAATTGTAGACGCACTTCTTCTTATGACACTTACAGGAACGACTGACTTTGTTTTTGTCTCTCTTCTAGCCTTTGTTATAATAAATTACTATGTGATAACTGGAACTCTCAAATCCCTTGTAAGCCCAGTGAAGGATGCAATAGGATCTCTTAGAAGATTTACTGTGGTAGGGGTGATTCGATGACTGAAATAAAATCCGGATACGATGTTCCACAGAGTATGCGTTATGAAGAGAAAGTATTAGGAGCACTAACTTTCAGACAGGTAATCTATCTCCTCCTCGGAGGAATTGTAGCAATCTTCTTCTGGAAACTGCCACTGATAGAGACTGTAAGAATATCTCTCTCTGCTATTTCACTTATTTTAGGACTTATACTGGGCTTCGCCAAAGTAAAATCAAGGAATGCTGATGAACACCTCTATAGTATCGCTAGGTATCACCGCAGGCCAAAGCGCTTCGGCTACCTTGATGCTGAAATGGCGAAGCTCATTGGAGTTAGTGGAATAAAAAACGGGGCAGTTCTTATGGATAACGGGACAGTTCTCGCGATAGTACAGGCAAGTCCGATAAACTTCACTATGCGTTCTGAAGAAGATAAGGAGGCAATAATAGGACGCTACAGAAGGTTTCTTGACTCTCTGGATTTCCCCATACAGATACTTGTGAGGACTGTGAAGTTAGATATCGAACCATATTTGAAATCAGTAAAAGAGCGGGCCAATAAGTCAAAAGGAAAGAAGGCAGGAAAACTCTTCGAACATTTCTGTAAGTATTTTGAGAAGACTATTAAAGAGAGGAATGTGAAAAACCGTCTCTTTTATGTTATAGTTCCGGCGGGAAAGACGCGAAAGGATCAAAGTGAAATTGATTCAAGAGTTTCTCTTTGTATAGACGGACTATCCGGCTGTGGGATAAAAGCAAGAAGACTAAACTCAGGAGAACTAGCACCACTTCTGGCCAGTTTTCTTGAAGGCCATATTGAAGAAGATTGGGGCTACATCTCTCCGATTACAGTACTTGGAAATTTCGAAGGAAGGAAGGAAAATGTTTAATCTGAAAAGAAAGCAGAGTGAGGAAAAGGGAGTACAGGAAATTCTGAAACCCAGCTCAGTTTCTATTGGACAAGATAAAATAAACATAAATGACAGGTACAATCGAATAGTGATGGCAGCTGGCTGGCCCGGAAGAGTTCAGGAAGGTTTTCTTGACAGAATTATTACAGCAAAGGGAGAGTTTGACATAAGCCTGCATATCCATCCAATGACAAATGATGACAGTAGAGTTTATCTGGACAATGCCATAAAAAAGATGGATGCAGATAATTTCAGCCTTAAGAAAACAGGTAGTAGTAGTGCCACTCTGGCAAACAAAATAGCTGACGCTAATTCAACCCTGAAAAGAGTTGAATTCGGAGAAGAGAGACTTTTTGACACATCACTCTATGTAAATGTAAAGGCTTATGATGACAGCGAACTGGAAAGGCAAACAAAAAAAGTCGAGTCCATAATGAGCTCAGTAAAAATTATTCCGAGGAGACCAGGATATAGAATGAGAGAAGGTATTGAAAGCGTTCTCCCCTTTGCTAGAAACAGACTTAGTGTAAAGAGAGCCCTGACGACTTCTGCTCTGAGTGCACTCTTTCCATTCACCACAAGTTATCTTGAACTCGAAGACGGAGGTGTTTTCCTTGGAGTCAATGAAAAGAACAACATACCTATAATACAGGACATCTTCAGATTCAGGAACCCGAATGGAATAGTTGTCGGATCTTCTGGAAGCGGAAAATCCTTCGCGGCGAAACTGCTCGCAACAAGAGTTATGTGGAACGGTGCAAAGGTAAGAATAATAGATCCTGAAGGAGAGTACGCAGCCCTCGCCTCGGCACTAGGAGGGAAAGTTGTGAAAATTTCAAGGGATTCAAAGACCTGTATTAATCTTCTTGACTTTATGGGACAGGATTATAGTGAAAAGCGGGAATCTCTTATGAGCTCCTTCGCCGTTCTTTTTGGAGATATGTCAAGCTATCAGAAATCCAGACTTGAGAGAGCAATATTGTCCGCCTACAAAATGAAGGGGATTGAAAAAGAAGTCAAAGAAAGTTGGCAAAATTCTCCGCCGATTTTATCTGACCTCTATGAGGCACTTTCAGAAGAAATGGGAAAAGCAGAAACACAGAAACAGAAAGATGAGATTTTATCCATTATGTGCAAGATGGATATGTTCATTGAAGAGGACGGACTTTTTTCTTATCTTAACTCAAGAACTCAGATGGAATTTGAAAATCAATTAGTCGTATTTGATATATCTGAAATGTCTGAGCACGTCCAGCCCTTAATATTGCATATGATACTGGAATATCTGAACTATGAAATGAGAAGAGACAGGGAAAGAAGCTTCGTCGTAGTTGATGAGGTCTGGAAACTCCTTAGAGAACCAGCAGTAGTTGACCACATTTTCAAAATGGTTAAGACATCGAGGAAGTGGAATATGTCCCTCATCCTCATTACACAACAGGTAAGAGACCTTACGAATAGTGAGGCAGGAGAAGCCGTCCTGGCGAACACTAGTTTCAAATATATTTTTGGTCACGAGGCAAGTGATATGAAATACAGCCAACCCTTCTTTGGACTGAATACAAGAGAAAAACAAATACTTCTGACAGCGAAACCAGGGGAGGGAGTCTTGATGTTGGGAGACAGTCATTACAATATAAAGATTGAAGCATCTCCAGAGGAAACTGAAATTATTACAACTGACGCAGATGTTCTCAGAAAAGTGGAAATTGATTAACTTTCCAAGTTAAATCAAATTTATAACTTAAACCACGAAGTTTCCATCATGGCGATACAAATAAGGGCGATAGAGGAACTTTATGTATATCTGAAGCAATTTGGGCTTACAGATTATCAAGCACAAGGAACAGCTGCTGTGATGATTCTTGGAAAGGCAACTGCTAGGGAAGTCAGTAAGAATACAAACATACAGATGAAACACGTCCACAGAACTATGCAGGAACTTGGATATTTTGGGCTGATAGAAACTATAGAGACACGACCAATGTTGTATATCGCAAAGCCAGATGAGGTTCTTGAACGTCTAATAGGCATGAAAGAGGAGAAACTTGAAAAACTTCAGAGCAAGAGAGAGGACCTTCTTGGCACAATAGAGGACTACCAGAGCTCAGTGAAGCTGACAATAGAAGTCTGATGGAACAACACTTGCTCGACGCAAAGGCAGAGGCATTCTCTTATTCTGCAAGATTTCCAGAAAAGCGATGGCGACGAATTGAACTGATGCAGAGAGTTGCAAAGGCGATTCAGAGGACAAGAGATAGTTGGTGTTTTTCTGATATTATTTATGCAATTGAACTTGCATATGGAGAAGAAACAGTAAACGAAAAACTTGTTGAGACACTTGCACTTGAGGGGGAAGAGTGGATAAACTCTTCTGAGAATATAGAATCATTGGGAGAAGATGGGATCGAAGAAGCCTTTGCTTTCATCTCTAAGACAGAAGACGACGATCTATATTTTTGAATTCTAGTTCTTTCTGAATCTCTGCGGAATTACACGATTGAAAAATTTCTTGTATTTCTTGACTAGAACGGTTCCAAGAACTGCAAGTACGGCCAGTTTCACTAGAACGTAGATTCCATATACACCGAGTAGTAATTTTATGGGCATGATACCTCCGCTACGAGTATTTTTAACTATAAAAGCATTGTGGAAGCAACATATTTATATCAACCAAAACTATGTGAGTTATGGCAGATTACAAAGACTCAGATATATACAAAGGATATACTAAACCATTTCAGGCTCTCATTAACACTACGTTTAGAAATAAAAGGCGCGAATGGATTATAGTCCCGATGGGAACTGATGAAGAGCATCACTATAAATGGCTGGCAAGCTCATATTTCATACGAGATTTATGCAAAGATGCACCACAGAGCGCCCAGTACGGATTCTATACAGTTCTTCCATACATTACAATAATGTGGGAAGGGAGAGGAATAACCTTGAACCAGGTCAGAGAAACTATTGATGGACAGAATTGGGCAGTATTGTTCAGGAGTGGAAACACCAGAGATAACACTTCTGCATTGTTTGAACAGATTAAAGGTCATTTACAAACTCAATTCGGAGCAAGTTATGAAATCATTGAAGGAGTCGAGATTTCAGGAAATGGTTATAATTTGAACAGAGAGCTTAGAGAGAAGCTTGAGAAACAAATATCAGATTTCAGGCCAGTAAGAAAAATTGGTGTTTTTAAGAAGAAGTAGCTAAAGTTCGCTTTTATTCTTCCTCTTCAGAAGCTCCACTTTCAATCCATTTATTTAGAAATTCTGCTGCAAGAGCTTTTATCCTCATAACTTCTTTGTTGTAGGATTTTCCGTAAGAATACTTTTCTGAATATTCCCCAAAGTTGTGCTTTGCAGTATCAAAATACTCTGCAATATCGTCAGAACCCATATTTTCAAGGCTATCAATATGAAGTAGCCCCATTGCAGTTCGACGCCAACGCTGATACTTTTCTGTGATTTCAGTAGCGTTCATCTCCTTCCATTCCCCTTCTGAAAGGGCGTCCGAAAAATCTTTCCACTCAGAGGGTATGTCCCCCTTCTTTTTGTAGTCCCTAGTCTTCCCCTCAAAAGGATCGAAAACAGGTGGAATATAACCAAGGGGTAGTAAGCCTGAAAGTATAACAGGTGGCTCAACAAGAAGCTTCAGAAGAAGCTCTTCAGTAATCCACACATAACCCCCTTCTCCAAAGCCCTTACCCCAACTATTCCTGATTTTGAAAGCCTTGACTCCACCACCTTTGTGTGGATAGTGTGAGTGGTAACCAACAATCGTCATTGCATGACATTCGTCTTTACCACCTGAAGTTTTTGTATAAAGAGATTTTGTATGATGGTTGAAATTTCCATAAGTATCCATAGCTATGTATATTGGGTCTCCTTGTTTCAGCCAAGATATCCACTCTGAAGTGTCAGTTCTGGAAAGTTTTAATGACTTCTGTGCACCCCTTCGTCTTGCATCGTCTTCTATAATAGTAGCATTTTCAGGTTCCTCTGTAGGATTCTTTTTGAACTTATTTGGCTCATCTGATTCTTGATCCTTGTAGCTCCACAAAGCCTCGGTGCAAATTCCTTTATATGAAGCACGTGATTCATCTGTAATGCATGAAAAAATATTTTGAGTTAAGCTACCCACATCAGAATTTTTAGCTTCAACCCCTCTCCCGAAATAGTAAAGGAAGAGAGGAGAAAGTACCTCACTCTTTCCGTCAATATTGTGGTAGTATTCCACCATACAAGAGGCAGCAAATGCAGCGCAGGAACCTAGCCCCCCTTGTGACCTTACACCCAGAAAATTTTCAGAAAGGTCAATTAAAATTTCTTCAGTATTAATTTCTTCTTTTTCGGAATCTGATAGCTCATCAGCCTCCTCTATTTCATCGAGGTCTTCGTCGACGTGGAGCTGAGGCTCTTCACGCTTTTCATCCGGCATATCTGGATCACTATCTACAGAGTCTGCCAAATCTACCAGACCTTCAGGGTCTATTCCCTCTCGTCGCTCGCCAGCGTCTTCTTCATCCGCAGGCGCAGGAGGAGTAGGTCTTCTTCTGCCAGGTCCTCCGTCAAAGCCTAATCGACGAAATAAGAAAATAAGTGCCACTACAGCTACCAGGAGGATAATTATTCCAGAGCCGCCCCCTCCGCCGCCAGTTGCTCCGCCACTGCTTCCGCCACTAACAGCAGAACCTCCACCTCCGCCGAAGGAAATACCACCAAAACTCTCCATTATGCCCAGACCAAGGAGTCTGTCAGCAAAGAAGAGTGCGCCTATAATTACAATAAGGACTATGAGGATTTTACCAAATTTCCCATACTTTTTCTTAAACATCGTATAATATTAAGGAACTTTATAGCTATAATAGTTTTTCAAATTGAATTTTGAAAAAAAGTCCCCCCGGCTGGATTTGAACCTGCAACCTTCCGGTATCAGCACATACTGATGACGTTCTACAGCCGGACGCTCTGCCATTGAGCTACAGGGGGATAACATTTTGATGAATGTTTGCTTATTTAAATCTAGTGGGGTGCTTGCTTGTCTCGATGCTATTATAGTTTAGTTCTGGCAAAGCTTATTTGGGAAGTATTATACTTATCTTTTTAAGCCTTGAATTATGGAGAAAATATACTTTTTTCATAATCTCCCTTGCATTATTTAACTGATCTTTAGTAAGACATTATTATATCAGAACGGAGTGAAATGGTTGAAGAGGGGAGTGTAGTGGGCCCGACCGGATTTGAACCGGCGACCTTTACCATGTGAAGGTAACGTCATACCGAGCTAGACCACAGGCCCACAAGTATTCTTTGGGTAGGGGTTACGCGCTTGCGCGTCTGACCACAGGCCCATCTGCATTCAATCGTTTAAAGCCAATCACCAGAAGGTCGCTCTTTTGGCTTCTCATCTTCTGCAGACTCTGTAGCTTCGCTTGTCTCTGCTACAGGGGCTTCATCTGACGATGAACCAGGAAGGTCGAAAAATGCAAAGCTCGAAGGTGACTCTGTAGAAGCAGGCATAGCAGCTCCGCTTTTGACAAGAGCTTCAGGATATTTTATTCCAAGCACCCTCAGAGCAAGATAGGCGGCATTTTTTCCATTATCAACGCCGACAGCCGCAACTGGAACTCCGGCAGGCATCTGTACTGTCGAAAGAAGGCTGTCCAGACCTCCGAGTTTTGCATCTACTGGAACTCCGATAACTGGTTTCGCGGTTATGCTTGCAACAAATCCTGGAAGTGCAGCAGAAAGACTGGCCACGCAAATAAAAACATCTGATGCGGAATCCAGCACTATTTCTCGAACTCTGTCAGGATTTTTGTGTGCAGAAGAGACTTCACAAAGATAGGGAACTTCGTAGACATCCAGAACTTTTTTTACAGACTCGGCTATATGCATATCTGTTTCCGAGCCGACTAATAGTGTTATGTGCTTCATTCGATTGCCTCTTGCACGCTTTTTGCGAGCAGCTTCTCCATTGTTGGAAGACCTTCTCTTGCACCCATGTGCTGGATACATAAGGATGCAACTTTGCTTCCCATTTTTCCAGACTCAGACAAAGTCCGTCCAGCAAGGATTCCGGCAAGGAATCCTGCGGCGTAGGCATCACCTGAACCTGTGCTGTCCACCACATTTGCAGGATATGTTGGGATATTATATGACTCTTTCCTTGATGCGACATAGGAACCTTCCTTGCCACGAGTTACAGCAATTCTTTTGACTCCCAGCTTGAAGAGCCGGCTACACGCGCCTTCGTAGGACTCGTCCATGAGATATTTTATTTCCTCCTCATTTATGAGAAGGATGTCCGTCTTTTTGAGTATTGGAATTAATTCACTGTAACCGAAATGGGACATTACCTTGCCAGGAGAAAAACTTAGTTTTGTTTTTCCCAGTTTCTTGACAAGAGCCTTTTGAAGGTCCAGTTTACTGGAATCAACAAAGGAAGACATATGAAAATATTTTGCCTTCTTAATTTGCTCAGTATTTATGTCACTTAGCTCGAGCTCTTTTGCCACGCCAGAATCTCTGTAAAAAGTTGAGGCACCAGATTTATCAATTATAGCAAGTATTTTAGAAGTCTGCCCTTTTTTCTTTGAAACTCCTGATATTTTGACAGACTCTTTTTTGAGAATTTCCATAATATCCTTTCCTGCAGAATCAGAACCTACAACACCCAAAGCGGCTGTTTTGAAACCTAATCTTGAAAGTCCGACAAGAGTATTTGCGGCTGAACCGCCTGCCTCTTCTTTTTGTTCAAGTATACAAGCCTCTCGACCGTATGATGCAGAATCAACCCTATACAGAATATCCGTATTCAGATTTCCGAAGCCGATTACATCAGACATTTTGAATTTCCTCCATTTTTTTCATAGCTTTCTGAGCAAGTCCTATAGTCCCTATATCCTTTCTATAGAATATGTTTTCGGACTTTACTGCAGAAATAGCGGACTCAACTAAATCTTCCGAATCCTCGTGAGAGTCTTCTAAAGCAAGAATCGCGAGTGACCTACCTTCAGAGGTGTATAATTTCCCGTTCTTGATATTGACACTATTGTAGTACAGCTCGGCGCCTGCCTTAGATATTTTATCCTCGTCAACACTAAGAGAGACACCAATCTTCGGTTTTTCCGGATAGCCAACAGGAACTAAATATTTGCAAACAGATGCCTTCTTTTTGAATTCTATGCTTGGCCATAATTTCCCCTCGAGAATGGACATACACAAGTGAGAAAAATCTGTCTTTAGAAGAGATAAGACATTGAGTGCTTCAGGATCTCCAAAACCGGCAGAAATATCAAGAAGTTTTGGACCCCCTGCAGTCATCACAAAGCGAGCGCAGAGAACCCCCTTATAGACTGAATTGTGTTCTGATTTCAAAGCTCTTAGAAGTTTTTGGAGAATTGACAAAGAATTTTCTGCATCCTCAGTGCTGATATATGGCAGAAGGTGGTTTGACTCAGAATAAGTTCCTACATCTTCACTTAAGTGGATTTTGTCATTTTCTGAGATTTTGTAACTCTTTACAAGAGGCATTGGAGAGAGTGTTTCACCGTCAGTGAAAACCTGTAAAGTAAATTTTTCCCCTTCTGCTTTTTCCTGGAGAACAACTGAGGTAGAACCGGAAGACTTGTCCCCAATCGATCTGTAAGCGTATTCCCTGGCAAGGTAGGGGGTTTCAAAGTGATTTTCTGGACTTTCGGAAGTGCTGACAGAAAGAGAAGTTCCAATATCTCTGAATGCATTATTGATTTCGTGACGGCTTTCACATGCAGCAAATTTCAGGGAGGCTTCAGAAGCATGATCCTGAATAAAAAATCTGAAGAAGGCAGAGTCCCAATCCAGCCTTGCTCCGGCTCTGCTTGGAGCCACTACCTGGAAACCGGCTTCTGAAAGAGCATCACCAACGCCGGCGGCGATAACAGTCCCCGGACCAATGAATATGTAATCAGGGATGACGTGTCTGGCAAAGAGGATTGCTTCATTAGCATCAAGAATATTGCCTACTTTTATTTCAGAAGCGAGGGAAGAAATTCCCGGATTGTCTAAGGAGACAAAAGCATAAAGCTCGGAACCTTCGACCATCCTTTTTGCTATGGCGTGCTCGCGAGCACCACCACCTATAAGAAGCGACTTCATCCCAACCTCAAGACAAATAAGAAAGGACTCTTATTAAACTTTTATCTGGAGGCGATGATGTGGCAGTCTTCAACAGAAACTTCAACAAAGTGTGTCGCCTCTCCATTTATGTAAGACTCACATTGATTAGACTGATCTCTGTCAACTTCTTCACGCGGATCGTGACCGGAATCACATACCCAGCCTTCAACTATGCTGTTTGAGAGACAGGGACCTACACTTAAATCCTGACCTGCAGATTTGGAATCCTGGCAGAGTTTAACGCAAAGACTTTGAGGATTTTCAAGTAAATTACCCCCTACATTTGGAATAACGATTTCACTGACACCCTGATAGAGATTTTCCTCAGCACTCGAACCGGCCAGACAGCCTGAAATTAGAAGTGGAAATACCATAATAAGAACTAATTTTTTCATAAACTGACTATTGTAGAGAACTTTTTAAGACTTTGGGAGCCACATTTCAAGGATGATAATATCAGAATATACTCCATCTCTTTTCGAGTGTTTCTTGCGGGAAGCAACTCTTGAAAATCCAAGTTTTTCGTAGAATTTCAAAGCCCCTTCATTATTGGAGTCGCAGTAAAGTTCTACAAGTTCCAGACCCAAGTCTTTTGCCGAGTCAAGAGTCTTTTCAAAGAGTAATTTTGCTAAGCCGCTACCGCGCCAATTAACTGAAACACTTATGTCCATAATGGCTACGTGGTCCATAGCACTTTTCTTCATAAAGTCTCTGTTGATTCCACAGATACCGATAATTTTACCGTCGTGCAGGGCGACAAGGGTCACTCCTCTGTCAGTTTCACGCATTTCCTGAACGTAGGAAAGAAATTTCTGCTCTTCTTCGAGTGTAAATTTTTCAAGATGGGCTATGTAAGCATCCTCATCAATGAGGCAATTTATGTATTCCATACAAATTTCAGCGTCTTCGATAGAGGGCTGCCTGAATTCAACTTCACTGAGATTCATCAATTTCTCCTGAATTGTTCAAGTTGGCGCCTTTCCTCAGCAGGCATATGCTGCTTCTTTTGGAGTCCCTTGAAGTTGTTCTGAACTCCTTTGAACTTCTGAAGGACTCTTCCAGTGTCAACTTGAGGACCATCAGGGAAGAGAACTTTCGAGCACTCTTCTACAAGATCCAAAAGGTCACGAAGAGAGTATGCTATTGCATCCTCAGTGCTCTCTCCTGGATATTTGTTAACCAGCTTAAGGTTTCTCTGATGGTAGTCAAAAAATTCCTGCAACCACAAGTATGCTTGGGTCCATTCTTCAAATTTGCGTGCCATATTTTTCTTTAGGTTTAACAGAATAAATACCTTTCATGAAGACAGAAATATATAGGAGAGACAACAAATTCAAGACATGAGTAAGGAAGATAAGGAACTGGAAGAAAATATCAAGGATATGTGGAAGAGGCTGAGGATAACTTACAATTCTACAATACAGGAATATATTGAAGCTCTTACAGGACATATAAAAAATCTTGAAAGAAGAAGAGAGTCCCCTCAAGAAAAATTAAAAGCTGTACAAAAAAGAGTTGATAAGATAAATGAAGAACTACAAGAAATAGATGACGAAATTGTTTTTGCTAAGGGTGAACAAGCAAAATATTTTACACTAAAACTTGAGAGAGGAGAAAGGACCAAACTAGGAGAGATAAAAATATCTGAGAAAAGAGACAGAAATTAAAGAATTATCTGGATTTGGATTTTCTCCTGTTTCTTTGGCTTCTTCTTCGTTTATCCTTACTGAGGAGAGTTACCCACTGACTGTGAGTTTTACTGTCCATTGAAGGTAAATTATTTACAACCTCAGAAACACCTTTGAGAAAATCTTCAACTCTTATTTCAGAATCACCAACTGAAGATGACAGAAGCTCGCGATTTTGCTTCCTCCAGTTATCAATTAGTAAAATAAGTTTCATTTTTTCATCATCTAGTATATATTCTCTGTTGCTTGTTCTTGTAAAAACAGGAGCAACTAAAGCATTTATTTCTGCAAGACGAGAATCCAGCTGAAGAAGATGCAGATCATTTATACTTACGCTCTTTTTTGAGGACATAATTATTGTAATTCCTAGATGTATTTAAAGAATTCGATAAAAGCACAAACTGGGCGCTGAATTTGATAACTTACACCCCGACTGGGACCCAGAAGCACTTTTTTAGAAAAAAAGTTGCAC
>CEPX01001102.1_pt1 | contig 26927 bp, 19 predicted proteins | sample 361361 | NCBI WGS metagenome assembly CEPX01 (sample SAMEA2619974, study PRJEB7988) | marine metagenome | biome: marine biome (ENVO:00000447); feature: mesopelagic zone (ENVO:00000213) & marine oxygen minimum zone (ENVO:01000065); material: "saline water (ENVO:00002010), including plankton...
ATTCATTTAAAGCCATGGGCGTATAAGATGAACTCGCGAGTGCCAGGAAGTAAACCAGAACTTGAATACAGCCGTTGACGCTGTGTAAACTCCCGGTGTAGCCATGCCGATGTTCGATTACAAATGCGCAAATTGCGATCACACCTTCGAGGAGTTAGTTTATTCTTCTGATGAAGAACCTAAAGTGTGCCCCATTTGTAATGCCGAGGCGCCAGAAAAACTTATGAGTGCTCCCGCACCGTTAGTAGGATCAGCCGCTCCCACTTCGCCTGAGGCGTGTCCCTGCGGAGAAAAACAGGGAACCGGTTTTTCTTGAGCTTAGCAGAGCCCCCGGTCGGGGGCATTTGACCTTCCTTATTCATTTTGACTCCTGAACATTACGGCCTCTGGTCTCTCCTGCCACCGGTGGGAGCTCTTGGCCTGGCTCTCTGGAAAAAACAGATATACCCGGCACTGCTATTTGGTGTATGGCTCGGCTGGCTAGTACTCAACAACTGGAACCCCATAAGTGCAACAGGTTCTACGGTGGCAAGTATAGTGAATGTTTTTTCCGATGCGGGGAACACACGAATTTTACTCTACAGCCTGGCCGTAGGGGGGACACTTACCCTTATGAGTGCGACAGGAGGAGTTCAAGGATTTGTTAACTGGCTTGAAAAAAAGCGATGGGTCCGGAACAGGACCCAGGCACAACTTGTCCCTTTTCTGGTAGGTGTGCTGGTGACGGTGGAAAGTTCTATCACATCTTTGGTGGCGGGGACTGTAGGGCGGCCACTTACAGACCGTTTTAAGGTAAGTCGGGAGAAATTAGCTTATATATGCGACTCTACCTCAGCCCCGATCTGTATTTTGGTCCCGTTCAATGGGTGGGGAGCGTTTATTTTGGGCCTATTGGCGGTTCAAGGAGTTGAGTCGCCGGTGGCACTGTTGTTTCAGAGTATTCGTGTAAATTTTTATCCCATGGTAGCTATTGTAATCGTTTTCCTGAGTATCGTGCGAAAATGGAACTTGGGCCCTATGAAAGCGGCCGAGCTTCGGGCTCAACATGAGGGAAAAGTTTACGGAGATGATGCCCGACCCATGGTGGCCGATGATGTGGTGGGCGTAAAACCCCTGGAGGGGATTCAGTACCGTGCGGTGAATCTTATTGCACCTGTCATTACCATGGTGGTGAGTATTGTGGTGGGCATTTACGTAACAGGTCGACTGAGTGCTGGAGAGGGCACAGGGCTATGGGACATAATCAAAGCCAGCTCCGGGTCAACGGCGGTGCTTTGGGCGGTGATAATGAGTCTGGTGGTTATAGCAGCCCTTAATCTGTTCAGGGGACTCCCCCTCAACACATTTGTGGATCTTATTTTCAAGGGTATGGGCGGGATGATCCCTGTGGTTAGTTTGCTTCTACTGGCTTTTGCACTGGGGGATGCTGTTCGTCAGCTGGGAACAGGTGAATATGTGGCTGGTGTTATTTCAGGAGTTCTTAGTACAAAAATGGCAGTAATTGGTCTTTTCCTCATTTCGTGTTTTGTGGCATTCTCAACGGGAACTTCCTGGGGGACATTTGCTGTCATGGTCCCCATAGCTATTCCTATGGCAACAACTTTGGACGGAAGCACCCCCATGTTTCTTGCAGCAGTTTTAGGAGGTGGAGTATTCGGTGATCACTGCTCACCCATCTCGGACACCACCATCATTTCTTCTATGGCATCGGCCTCCGATCACATTGATCATGTCAGGACGCAGATTCCCTTTGCTACTGTAGGTGCTGCTGTGACGATTGTCATATACCTCATAATTGCCTAATTAAGCAACGAGGCTGTACACCCTACGCTCTATTTAAGTATATCGAGTACCGGGAGATCCGTTTTTAGTGGTAGATCGAGGAGCCTGGCGATGAGTGTCGCTGTCTGTGTGGTGTGGCTCGATTCTAAGATGGCACCAGACCGAATTCCCCGCCCCATGGCAAACAGTGTTGTTTTTAACTGCGGGTTATTTGGATCTCCCCCGTGGCCACCGCCAGGGTGGGGATAAATGAATGGCTGGTCCAGCTCGCCGGGAAAGTTGAAGCCATCATTAGCCAGAAGAACAAAATCTGTTTCGCCGTACCCTTTTAGCGTTTCCGGCAGGTCTGATCCTTCAAAAAACCGCCCCCATTCTTTATTTCCCAGAAGAGACACGACGTTTTGCCTCACTGCATCGTCAGATGGATTTTTCAGATGAATAAAGGCGGCCCCGCCGGATGGATGAGCCACCACTTGCCAACTGGTGATTCCCCTGTTCCCAACGGTGAGTAGGCCCTTTTCATGTAATAGTGCATTGAGACGGATGTCGGTGTGGTGATCCACGTGGCCGTGATCACCGGTGACGATGAGTGTTGTATACGGCCACTGATTGAGCTCGGTGATCAGATCTATGACGGCACCTACCAGTGAATCAGCGAACAGAAATGCTTCCCGGACCCGATGGTGACGTCGGCCGTGTATGTGCTGTGCATCATCTGGCTGCAGAATGTGATAACCTGTGAGATGAGGGAGGCTTTTCCGGAAGACAGTTTTGAAAATGTGATGCAGATTCAAATCCCTTTGAAAGCCTTGAGTTGATTCTTCACTGGAGTTGAGGTCGCTGAAAAAAGCGAAATATTCAATCATCTTTGGAGGTTGATCATGCTGCCGCACAAGATCGAGAGTTGACTCCTTTTCATCCCACACCGGCTCAATTTCAGGAATGAGGTAATCAAATGGTCCGTTAACAGAGACCGGCCAGGGCGTAGCCGCCGTTACCAGACCTTTTTCCTGAGCCAAATGGAAGACAGTAGGGACTTTCAGACTGTCGGCCCACCAGTACCACGGCTCAAAGTTGCGTTTGGGATCGAACAGGTGGTTGTGGTTGATCCCGTGTTCAAAGGGAAGTCGGCCTGTCACCATAGAGGTGTGGGCCGGAAAAGTGTGGGACGGGAATACAGTAGTCACTTCTTTTATGTGTGCCCCCTCAGCTGCCATCTTGTTCAGGTTAGATAGATCTTCTGTTGAAAAGCCGTTTACTTCGGGGTTGAGAAAAATGTCAGCCCGGAGGCCGTCTATGGAGATAAGAACTACCCTGGGATCTGAAGATTTTCCTTTCGGGAGGCAGCTGACAAGGAAAAGACAGTAGAAAAAGAAAACTGGCAGAGTAAAACGGGCAACTGAGTGTCGCATGGTTCTGACCTTGTCCTACTTCAGATAGAGAACTTTCTGGGAATGCCGCTCCTTCATGCCCTGAGAGTTGGTCCATTTCAGTGTGATGATATAAAGGCCACCGGCAAATCGAGAGGCATTCCAGGGAAATTCAAAGTGACCTGCTGGAAGGGATCCCTGGGCAAGCATCTCTACCTCTTTACCCAGCAGATCGTGCACAGAGAGAGTTACTTCAGAACCTTTTTTCAGGGTGAAAATGATCTTTGTGGAGCTGTTGAAGGGTGACGGGTAGACCGATAGAAGGTTGTACTCTTCAGGTGCAAGGTTATGTTTCAGGGAAAGGGGTTGGCTTTTGTCCGCCAGGCTTTCTATCCATGCAAACCCTAAGAACAGCAGTATAGCTGCGGCTTCGCTGTGCGTCCCGCAATCACATTCGTAGAGCTCAACTTGTGTAGCACCGTTCTCCTTGAATGTTTCATAAGCTAGCCGTGTATTTTTCACAGGGACTATGTCGTCACCGGAGCTGTGGTATAAACGCATGGGTGCCTGAGGTGTCCAGTCGTAGAGATCGTTGTCCCGGAGGGCCTCGCGGAGGGGGTGGTTTTCATTGCTGCTGAATTCTTCTACGACGTCCGGTCGCATAATTTCCATGGGAACAGAAGGCATGGCGGCGTTGATTTCGCTGGAGGAGTGTGTCCCGTCAAACAGTGCTGGTAGTGACGTTGCATAATCTTCTTTCAGAAAATCAGTAGGACTGTCCCAGATATTATAATATTCATCAAAAGCAAACAGTACATAAGGAAGATAGTAAGGTGAGGGATACTCCTCCCCTGACAACATAAGTTCTACCATGGTACCGGACATATCGTAGGCACCGGCTCCCGGTGCGGAGGCAGTGATGGTGAACTCATCTGAATGTTTTTCTTCGATCATTTTGTGGGTCGCCATCATGGTGTAGCCCCCTTCTGAATAGCCTGTAAGGAATAGCTGTTCATTAAGCTCTATTTTCTTTTCCTCGCAAAAGGTGCGGGCTGCTCTGAGCATGTCGATAACAGCAGTGGCGTTCGGTTCGGCCATCTGATAAGGGTGGAACAGTTCAGATTCACCAAGCCCAAGGTAGTCAGGGATAACGGTAAGGTATCCGGACGAACCTGTCCACATAGCAACGATTCCATAGCCACCATCAAATCCTGTGGCAGAGGATGCCTCATCCCGTTTCACCATGGTCCCCGATTGAAAGCTGAGAACAGGTAACGCAAAATCAGGGTTTTTTGGAACCGTAACTGTACCTGAAGCAATAGTGGGCTTTCCATCAGGGTCTATGGTTTCATAGACCAGCTTATAGATTGACGCACCGTAGGTTGCCTTATAGAATAGAATTGTCCCTGACAGCTCCCGGTCGACTTGGTATGCAGTTTTATGTTCTAGAAGTTCTGAGGAGATAAGCCGCCCCCGGTCGCCGGTCATGGATTGACCGACCGCCAGGTTGAATACAGTAACAATTATGAGCACAAAAAGTCGGTTTAAGATTTTCATCCGTGGTGTCGGTAATGTAATAACAATCCTACATGTGGCGATTGGGCATAAAGCGGCAGAAAAGGAGACTGTACTGGGAAGTTGTCAATCATTTATTGTGAAATTTACAGCCCGTCATTTAGAAAGCGCAGGAGCAACATATGGTGCACAATTGGACCTTTTCATTTTTTCTTGACATATATGACAGTATTAGGTTACACTCGGGACGATTGGCTTCCCTAATCCGGGGTAGATAGCTAAACGATAAATCCGAGGTAAGCTGTGAAGCAAATAGCTAAAGGTATTTTTATACTGACGAGCCTGTTTCTCTTGGCGACGGCTCTTCCTGCCAAAACGTACAAAATTTCCGGTAAGATCATTGATCTTGAAGGTAAAGGTGTAGGTGGAGCTGAAGTTGTTCTGCTGGATGCAGACGGTGAAGAGATAGGTAAAGAGACGACTAAAAAAAGAGTTGGAAAGGGTGGTTTTGGTTTTAAAAAAATAGACTCAGGAACTTACACCCTTAAGGCTAGTGGTGATGGAGAAGAAGCAACTCAGGAAGTGACCGTTGAAGATGACGACGTTGAAGTTGAGCTGACACTTGGTGCTGAACCTGCGCCAAAGAGGAGGGTCGCTGCCGGTGAGGGTGATGAAGGGGCGGAAGAAGGAGAAGCAGAGCGAATGCCTCAGGAAGAGTATGTGATGACTGAAGTCAGTTTTGAGCTGAAGAAAATGGCTGCTGAACTGGATCACATGTCTGGCCAGGTTCGTGACCTCCAAGCCCGCAGTGAAATGTGGGTCAACCCGCTTTCCATTTACCAGAAAGAGATTATTCTTGATAACGGCAGCACTGTTTTTGGCAAGGTGGTCTATCAGGACGAGGAGATCCTGAAAATAGAATCACTTGTGGGCTACCTAGTGATTGACAGGAGCACCGTTGTGCGGATTGTGGAAAATGTGATGGCACAGGAAGAGCCTGAATATGTGCCTGAGCAGATACGGGAATCTTACAGTCCTCCTCCCATGCCCAAGCTTGCCCAACCCCGTTATGTTTCTGCCGAGTCAGGTGACCGAGCCGCCAGCCGTGACCGAGCCGCCAACATTGTTTTGGTAGGAAACATTGCTGAGAAAAAGGACCGGTCCAATAATGTGGCACTGGCAGGGCAGGTGAAAAACGTAGGTGGCAATCGGGCCGATTTTGTGAAAGTTAATTTTGTTCTCCGGAAAAACTGGAGTGGTGAGACCAGAACGCTCACAACTTTTGTAGCCGGTTCTTACTATACGTTTGATTCAGGGATTACCACTGATTCTTCACTTCTACCGGGGGCTACAGGCAATTTTGAACTTATCATTCCCGCTGATGTGGGGTCATTTCTCGGTTATTCTTATACTATCGATTGGGAAGAGTACGAATGATCAACAGCCAGAATCTTTGGCTCAGGCCGCTTGTAACTGCCGGCCTTTTTCTGTCCGCACTCAGCGGCCAGCAATCGTCTTCTTCTTCAAATTCAGGTGACTTTTTTCTAGATCTGGGCGTGGTCATTGAGCCTGCCACCGGTAAAGAAGAAACAGACCACTACATCAAATCACCTCCAGAAAAAGCCTCCTTTTTTGTAGATAAGGAACCCAGTGGATCGGTCTACATGGCAACCACCAAAGAATTGCACGAAACGCTCAAACGGATTCATGAAAAAATTGAAGGCCTTGAAACCAATCTTCATAATGAAATGACCGGTCTGAAGGAAGAAAACTTCCAACGGATGAATAACAGAATTGCTTTGCTAGAAAAGGCACTTGCAAGTCAGATGACAACACTCCAGACTGAGAATAAAGAATTGCGGGGAATGGTCTCCGACCTACTTGCACAAGAGGCCCCTGTGACCGCGGAAGCATTTTCTCCCCCTGTAGTAGCAGAAATTGTGGTGCCGCCTGTTCCCGGGATTACACTTGAGGATGAGACAGAGTTACTACCTGAAGAAGATGCTGCTGTGATTTCAGAAGTGGCAACTTTCAACAAAATGATCTACATGAATGGTGTCCTAGCTTACCAGCGAGGAGATTACGGTGCGGCAGTGGGGCATTTTGAGAAACTGGTCCTGATGGAACTTGATGATATTACAGCTGGCAACATTATTTACTGGTTAGCTGAGTGCCACTTCCGTTTGAACAATTACAGAGAGGCTTTAAGTTTGCTTGATCGGGTTGATGTGCTGTTCGAATCTGATAAGCGCGATGATGCCATGGCCCTCACCGGTCTGGTGTACCGGGAGATAGGAGAGAACGACCGAGCCCAGCAAGCCTTTGCCGAAATAGTCGATTTTTTCCCTGAAAGTGAATATCTCCGACTTGCACAGATGGAATTAAGGAAGGAAGTGAAATGATTCCCCGGCGCATTGTAACAATTCTCGCTCTAGTTCTCTTTTTTCTGGCGCCCTTGTCTGCAGTGACGCGTGTTTCTTTCATTCACCCGGGTTCCATGATGAAAATCCCGACTGCATTCATTAAACGGTCCCCCTACCTCTTTTCCAGCGGTTTTACCACAGAGGTTCACAACTTTTCACCATACAATCAGGTGACTGGTGTGTTTTTTAGCATGGATGTTTCTGACCGTTTTACCCTTGGCTTTTCTTCCGGGACAGGGGCGAATCCTGAAGAGATTGAGAAACTTGAAACATCCATGGAAACATGGGTTGCTCCTGCCGAGTTTGGTTTTCACACACAGTACAAAGTTTTTGTTCGCCAAGACATGTCAGTCTCAATCGGTCTGCATGACATTATTTTTGAAAATGATGCAAGTGAAGGTTTGCGGCTCGACCCCAAGCAGCTCTCCTTTTTCGCCGCCGTGGGCAGTGAGAAGGAATTTGGACCGTATCGTATGAGTACCTATATGGGTTTTGGGACCGGAGGTTTTTCATCATCCTCTTCTGCCATTGGTGCCACGGCCGACACAGAAATTGATACAACCGCTGATGAACAGGGGATGGGTGCTGGGGCTTTTGCGGGCGTTTTGCTAAATACACCATATATGCCCAAGTGGGGCGGGATAGATTTTGTGGGTGAATTCGACGGTTCGGGCCTCAATGTGGGACTCCGCATCCCCCTTACCTCGGATTACCGTCTGGGCCTAGGGTTCACCCACATAGAAAATTTGCCCGATTTCTCGGAGAAGTACAGTGGAAAGCACCCGGGCATTATATTGAATTTTTCAATGAATGTACCGAAAGGTGTTGCTGGTCTGCCGGGGATGCCCGGCGGTCCGTCACCTGTGCCTGATGGCATTGCAGGCCCGGGGGCCGGAATCATCGATTCCACGCTCATGGCAGCGGACGGTGCTGTAACGGTACTACGGGATTCACTGAAATTGTCACGACACCAAGTTCGGAACCTTGCTACGCAGGTATCTTTATTGCAGCAGAAGTCAGTTTCCCTGGCGGATTCAGTTAAATCGCTTAACCTTGAAAAGAATGTATCACAGAAAAATATTAACCGCGCCATGCGTCACCTTTCCAGGTCGCTCCGCTATTTTCATTCCGGAGACTACAGGGAAGCGCTTCAGGAAGTGGAGACAGCTCTTGAGCTTAATCCCAACCTGGCTCTTGCCTATGCCCGCCGGGGGTCTATCTATTATCAGCTTGGCGATCCGCAAAGAGCGACAATCAACTGGAATCTTGCCCTCCAGATGGATCCGGAATATGACGATGTGAGGAATATTTTAAAGGCTCTTCATGAAAATAGATTGAAAACAACAAGTTTCTCCAGAGATGAGGATTAGTTTATGGATATTGCCACACTTGTAGGAATTCTTTTAGGACTTGGCTTCACTGTTGGCGGTATTGCCATGGCCGCCATAGCAGCTGGTGCTTCAGCCATGGTTTTTGTTTCCGGTTCCAGTTTTATCATTGTATTCGGGGGGATGATTGCTTCCGTGTCGGTGGCCTTTCCCCTTTCAGAAGTACTGAAACTGGGGGCAGCCATGGGTGCTGTTTTTAAAGGTGGCGGCGAGAAGCTTGGCGGTCTTGTAGATGAAGCAGTTGAATTGGCTGATGTGGGAAGAAAGGGTGCTGCGGATCTGGAAAAAGGTATTGAAAGCGTCGGAAATTTTTTCTTCAAAGATGGAGTTCAGATGGTGGTAGACGGATACTCTGAAGAAGAACTTGTGGACATTCTTAATACACGAATTGACTACAGGGAGATCCGTGAAAAGAGTCAGGCTGAACTATTTAAAACCATGGGAACCATGTCACCGGCTTGGGGCATGATCGGTACACTAATTGGTCTTGTTATCATGCTGGCCGGTTTCGGCGGTGAGGGCGGTGGTACTGACGCCCTTGGGATTGGTATGTCTGCAGCTCTTATCACTACTTTTTATGGCGCACTTCTTGCAAATCTTTTTTTCTTGCCAATGGCAGCGAAACTGAACTCGAGGATAAGCCAGACAAGTACATCACAGGCCATGCTAGTGGAAGCAGCACGGTTGATCCATCAGCGCAAACACCCACTTATAGTTAGAGAGAAATTAAATTCGTTCATTCCTCCGAAGGAGTGGAAGAGAGAAGAATAGTTATAATGGCTGCCACCCCTCAAGAGAGAAAAAAGTACATAGCTAAAGGCCGTGACCAGGTAGAAGAAGGTCTACCGGGCTGGTTCGGCACGTTTGCTGACATGATGACTTTGCTTTTTGCGTTTTTTGTATTGCTTGCGGCCATATCGACTATTGATCCGGTAAAGCTTCAGGAAATGGCTGATGGCATGGGTAAATCGGTAGGCAAAAAGGAAAAATTGGAGAATCAGTCTATGTCACTGGCTGATGTGAAAAAAGCTGCGCAGGAAATGATAGAGGAGATGGAGGCCGATCCTGAGACGGGAGAAAAACCTGTAGAAGTAACAACTGGCCCTAAAGGCGTTACAATCGGTATATCTTCTGATATCAGCTTTTCTTCTGGATCAGCTAACCTGAAGCCAGAAATCGTTAACGTTCTCGATAAAATTGTACCCACAATAGAATCCTCTTATTTTATGGTGGCTGTGGAAGGGCATACAGATACAGATGTACTTCCTCAATCCATTCAATCAAAATACCCCTCTAACTGGGAGCTTTCAGGTGCGAGGGCGGCCTCTGTGGTAAGACAGCTGATAAATATGGAGGTGGATCCAACGAGGCTTCAGGCTGTTGGCTATGCGCAATATATTCCGAGAGATCGACCAACTGACAGAGTAATAGATGATGAACTCATTGCAGAGTTAAATGCTACAAGAGAACTGAAAGCCCGGAATCGCCGTGTGGAAATTACTTTCCTTGCTTCAGGTTCGGGGTCACAAATGTCTAAACTGGAGGAGAAAACTCCCCCAAAACAGTAATATTCCGAGGTAAAGGGAGAGCGGTAAAATGAAAATGATGCGGATCATAAAAACAGCCTTTATAGGGCTTACACTCATAACGAGCATGACTGCCCAGGAATCGACGTACCTGGCGCAAAAGCTGATGCTTGAGAACGACCTGCGCAGCCGAATAGAATCGGCCCTGCAGAAAGTCATGGACGATCATAGATATGTCCTTGATGTAACAGTGGGCCTGAAGTTCACACCCACCGTTACTGAGGAAGTAACGTTCCGTCCCGCAGGGGCTGATGATGCCAGATCTGCAGTCAGGTCAGGCCGGCAGGAATCTGCAAGATCTGTCCCTGTCACATCTGAATCATCCGAGCCTCGCTCACGAATGACGGGGATCCCCATTCCGGGGTTTGATTTCCAGAGCATGGAAGATGATGAGCCTGTTGTGGAATCTGTGGCTGACGAAAATGTTGAAGAAGAAGTTGAAGTCACAGAAGGTCCAAGTAAAGGTTCGCAAATTTTAAGCCAGTCTTACAAAGACACCAAAGCGTCAGTCCCAGTTGTTGAGCGGCTTGAAGTGAGCTGTATTTTGCCTGAGGGTTCGGCACCTGAACTGATCGAAAACGTGAGGCAAATCATTATGGTGGCATCACATTTTGACAGAAGCCGTGGAGATGTACTTTCTGTCATGACCGCCTCTTTTCGGCAAAGGAAAGATGAAAGAACAGCTGAGTCTATTATACTCCGTTCTATTGCAGAAAAGATTGATAATTTGGAAGAGCAGCAGGCAGATGCCGAGGCCCAGGTAGCAGAAGATTGGCGTATGGAACTTGATAGTTGGAAGAGTGAAGAAGCAAGGCGCCGGGAAGAAGAGCGTGCTGTGTGGCGAGCTGAACTCGATCGTCTTGAAAATGACAGAATGACTCGAGAATTTCAGAACGAAAGGCAGTCGCTTTTGGAGAGAGACTCACTCCGAATGGACCAGCTCACCCAGGAAATTTCTCAACTTAAGGATATTCTTGCTGGTCCTCAACTTTCCGATGAAGAACAGGCAGCGACCGAACAGGCTGTAATGAGCAAAGAGGAGGAGAAAGCGGCATTGGATTCTCTCATTGAAGAGAAACTGGCCATGCTGGAGCAAGCACAAAGAGAGATGGATAGCATGGGAGGTGGGATGAGTAATATTCCCATTTATCTTATGAGTGCTATTTCTCTATTGGCTGTTTTGGCTCTGGCAGCGGTGATTCTATTCAATGGCCGTTCCAAACCCAAATATGTTATGCCTCCGCCGTGGATGATGCAACAGCCGCCGAAAAAAAAAGTGAATAATAGTAATGGTGAGTCCAAGGGTGCAGCTACAACACCTGTTGAAGCACCAGCAGCCCCCGCCCCAGCGCCGGCATTTCAAGATGATCCCAGCGTTTTACAATCAGAAGTGAGTAAAACTCGCGAGTCAGTTGTTAGTATGAGTGTTGGCGATCCAGATGTGGCGACCTCCGTAGTTCAGGATTGGTTGGAACAAGAAGCACCACCTCCGCCGGAAGAGCCGGCAGCTCCTGCACCAGCACCTGAAGCTGAAGAGGACGATGGTAAAAAGAAGAAAAAGAAAAAGAAGTAGGCTGATACCATGATTACTGAATACTACAAACTAGCTGGAATTGACAAAGTAGCTGTCCTCTTTTCGGTGATTGGGGAAGGTGTGGCCGTTAAACTGTTAAAAACACTAAGCGAATCAGATGTTCGTAAGATCCGTGCCAGGGCAAGAGAGATGGAAGCTGTCTCCACCGCTCTGAAAAAGCAGATACTGGACGAATTTTATCTGGCTGTAATTTCCCAGAAACTGAAAAGTGAGGGAGAGCCCGAATCAAAGAAGCCCTTTGACTTTCTTGAAGAACTTGCTGATGAACAACTTATTGCGCTGTTGGAAGTTGAAGAGCCGCGTATCATCGCCATTGCTCTTGCCCAAGTTGCTCCCGAACGCCAGATGAAAGTGCTGGAACGCTTAAACCCTGAAACTAAGGGACAAGTTCTAATGCAAATTGGTTCACTTCAGAGCGTGCCTCTTGAGGGTATTGTAAATGTGGCATCTCAGCTCAGGACAAAGTCACTCTATCTCCCGAAGGGCGTTGAATTTGCCCGGGGTGGCGGTAAGAATGTGGCGGATATCCTTGGACAGATGTCACCTTTTGAAGAAGAGCAGTTCTTGGAGACTATTACCAGAGAGAATCCAGAGCTGGCAGACGAAATCAAGAAGTATCACCTTACATTTGATGATGTTTTGGCTTATTTCCCTGAAAACTTGCTTCGCGATCTTATGAATTCCGTGGAGCTGGATGCCATCGCTCTTGCCCTGAAAGGGAAAAATCAGGAGGAGGTTGATAAAGTAATAAACAACCTTCCTCAGAAGAAGCAGGCTATGTATGAACCTGTGGAAGGAGCGACGGCAAAACGTGATGTGGACAATGCTCAGAAAACCATTGTTGATGCAGCCCGCCAGATGGAAAAAGATGGGAGATTCAACCTGGAAGACATTTTGGGTTCGGCAGAAATGGTGGAGTAGTACGGACTCTGGTTTAATGGATTAAAGCCTTCCTGTCTTATTTGTCAGGGGGGCTTTTTTGTTTTAATTACATTACATTGGAAGGCGTGAAACGATAGTCTTGTTTTATCTAATGAATACAATTGATTTTCCCAGGAAATGACGAAAGGTATAAAGTGAACCATATTTCAACAAACAACGCCAAACAAGCTCGGGCTGACCTCTTGGAAAATCTTATGGTTGAAGTGGAAAAAGTTTTTGTTGGGAAACGTTTTGTGCTGGAACTGGCCGTCACCTCTTTTCTTGCAAAGGGGCATTTGCTTATTGAAGATATTCCCGGAGTAGGCAAAACAACTCTGGCTAAGGCTTTGTCTAAAGCATTGGCTCTTGATTTTTCCAGAATTCAATTCACATCAGATATGTTACCCTCGGATATTCTTGGCACCTCTGTTTTCAATCCAACCACAGCTGAATTCTCCTTTCGTCCAGGGCCCATTTTCAGCAATATAATTTTGGCCGATGAAATAAACCGAACCTCGCCCAGAACACAGAGCGCCCTTCTGGAAGGCATGAATGAAAACCAGGTAACTTTAGACAGGGAGACCTATCCACTTCCTGATCCATTTTTTGTTCTTGCGACACAAAACCCAAAAGAGATCCAGGGGACCTATTTTCTTCCCCAGTCGCAAATTGACAGATTCCTCCTTTCCGTCACCATTGGGTACCCAGAATCTTCTATTGAAAAAAGTATTATTGGCGGCCAGAATCTTAATGAATCGTTTGATCAGATAAACAAAGTTCTGGATCTTCAGCAGATAGAGGACCTCCTGAAGAGCGTTACTGCTGTGGCGGCGAAAGAGAAACTCACGAGCTACGTTCATTCTATTATTACTGCCACCCGGGATGACGATGATTTTGATCTGGGGGCCAGCACCAGAGCCGGGATTCAGATGATGGCGGCATCCCGGGGTTACGCAGTCGTTAAGGGGAGGGATTATGTGACACCGAATGATATTCAAACTGTTGCGCCCTACGTTCTGGCGCACAGACTTACCTTGAAAGAGTCTTCAAGTATCATGGGTGATCGGAATCAGATCCTCTCAAAAATAGAGAGGATACTGAGCTCCACACCGATTCCTTGAAAGACCGCCTGCTAAATATTCTAAATATGTATCCCAAGGGAGTAAAACTCTCTTTGACAGGGCTTATAATGTTGTTTATTACCGGTTCTTCCTTTTATATGATTATTAAGTTTCCATTCTATACACGCTTTAAAGTGATTTTTGTCATTTTCTTTGTGGTCAACACACTGCTATTTATCCGGTTTCGAGAACCCCGAAACAACCTTTTCCAAAAGATGATGCAGACCAAATTTTTCCCCCGAAAGCTCACTTTTACCATGGAAGGAAAGTATCTGGTATTTATTACGCTGGGGATCGGTTTTGCAGCTGTGAACACGGGTATAAATCTCCTTTACCTTCTAATGACCATGTTGCTTTCCATAATTGTGGCAAGTGGAATTCTATCAGAATTGACACTGAAAAAACTGCGTTGGAAAATTGATTTGCCTTCAGAAACAACAGTTTCATCGGAGACACTTGCCATTCTTTCCATACGTAATGGAAAACGACGCTTGAGTTCTTTTTCCCTTGAGGGGGAGCTATTAATACCGGAGAATAAGGGTATTGTTCAAAAGAAAGGAACATTACTAAAGCTAAATGCGGGAAAAGAAGAACAAATCCCCGTTCACCTAATCTTTTCTCAAAGAGGGAAACAGGAAATAAGAGGGGTTTCAATAGAAACCCGGTTCCCATTTTCATTTTTCACCAAAAGCAGACATTATGAATTTAATCGCTCCGTTTTAGTTCTGCCAAAAGGTGAGGAACCAGTTGCACAAACTTTGAGCAGGTTGACTATTAAACAGCTAGAAGATTTCGAAACTGTGGATAACAGAGGACAAGGATTGGAATTTCATTCTGTTCGGCAAATGTACTCCGGTGACGATTGGAGAAGTGTTCACTGGAAAAAAACAGCGGCGGGGCAGGAATTTGTCATTAGGGAATTTGATTCTCTGGCAGGACGAAGAGCCACAGTATGTCTTACTGGCAACCGGGGGAGCCAAATTGTTTACCAGCAGCGAGAGAAGGGGATAGAGCTAGCGGCATCCATCGCAAAGTTTCTGGTATATCATGACTTTCAGGTGGGTCTCCTAGGACCCAATCTCCGCATTGAAGAAGAAAGAGGTCCCTCTTCCCTGAAAAGAATTTTTGTGGCACTGGCACTCCTGGATGCGGGCCAGGATTTTCAGACAATAGGTTCTCATAAGAATAGAAATTTGCCTGAAACCTGCATTTGGATAAACCTAGATAGTCTAAATGTTTCACAGACTGGGAGTGTGGCGAAGGGAGAGAGTGTAATTTGACGCTGTCCAGTATTGTCCGTTTTATGAGTTTTGTCCTTACTGTTGTTGCCGCGGTTCCTCTTTATCTTTCCGGCGAAATGCCGGGGATATTTTGGGCAGCTTCTATATCTGGTTTGTCTATGGGGGTAATGGTCGGTTCCAAAGTATTCTCAAGACAGATGGAATTTGTTTTACGGATTCTTGTGATAGGGACACTGGTGGTCCTTCTCTTAACGGGCTTTCAGGCGGATGACCGACTATTAAACAGTATTAATTTTCTCTTTCTTGTTACCATTACACGGGGAATGCGGCTCAAGACAAGCAGGCATTTCTTTCAGCTTATAGGCCTCAGCTTTCTAATCCTTTCAGTTTCCTCAATTATAAACCTCGATATTGCTTTTGCCTTTTCATTTCTGGTGTACACAATATTTTTGATCTGGACCCTAGTGTATACCCATATTACCCAGCAGGTTGAATCTTCTGCGCATCAGGATGCAGTAGCAGCGAAAGCGTCCAAATTCGTTACAGGGAAGTTTCTTCTGGGTTCCTCGGCCTTGGGACTTGGCCTTCTTATCTTTTCCTTAACGATATTTATTTTTTTCCCGCGTGTTTCCCTGGGTTACTTCACGCCCGCCAAAAAAGGGGAAACGGTTCAAGGTTTTTCTGATAGCATTGATCTGGGACATTTTGGTACCGTGGGAAACTCAGAGAAGATTATTTTGCGTCTGGAATTTCTTTCCGGGAAAGACAACATCAAGCCCGAAACAGCATTATATCTTCGGGGGACGTCTTTTGACAGATATGATGGACGAGGGTGGTCAAAAAGCAACGAAAAAAAATCTCCCTTAACGAGATATGGCAGTGACGAATATTTTTCTGTTTATGATAGATATAATTATGAAAGAAGCCCCCAAAGAACACTTGAATACAATATTTACCAGGAACCGTTACATAATAAAACCCCCGTCATTTTTTCCGTTCCAAGCCTTTCGGGGATTAAGCCTCAGTATAACCGTGTTACCCATCGTCAAAAGCGAGTAAAATTTTTCATGGACTGGATGGGAGACATTAGTCATAATCAGGAAAACTATGAATCACTCGATTATACTGTTCGTTCCCGCCTAAAGATTTCGTCCCTTGTTAACCATAATCTGACATCACCAAGATATGGCAGGTCTATTGAATTGCTTTATACCCAGTTGCCTACAGAACTTGACACGAGAATTCCCCAGCTTGCGCGAGAGCTTTCCGGAGAGAGTGATACGTCTTATGATTCAGCCTTTGCCATTGAGCAAGCACTTAAATGGAATTACAGGTATACAAGGGAGGGGGCAGGATATTCTGTTGATCCAGTCGCCAATTTTCTTTTTGAGCGTAAGGAAGGCCATTGTGAATATTTTGCCACCGCCATGGTGGTCATGCTCCGATCATTGGGAATTCCCGCCAGGCCTGTTAACGGATTTCTCGGCTCACGGTACAACAGCTATGGAGATTACTACATTGTTACAGAAGGGAATGCGCATTCATGGGTGGAAGTATTCTTTCCCAATCGCGGCTGGGTAACCTTTGACCCCACACCACCAACTGTGACAGAAGAATTGGTCTCGGATTCCTTTACAGAAATGAATCTGTTCCTTGATTCCATGAAACTACAGTGGTATAAGTGGGTGGTTTTTTACAATTTGGACCGACAGATACTTTTATATACTGGCCTGTGGAACACCTTGCTTCCCGATTCTCAGCATATTGATCTTGGCACTCATGTTTCCGCCAGGGAATTCAGAATGAAAATGGGTTCAACTGTTCGTAATGTGGAAAACTGGAAAATCGCAGTACTGTTGTTTGCCTTTATTGGTTTTGTTCCCGGGGCGCGTTTTCTCTCTCGGGCCTATGGACAACGGAAACAGAAAAAAGCCTCTTATCTTGGGAATATGTCACTAAGGTTGAAAAAGCTTCTCAATCGAAAAGGATTCTCCGTAACACCAGGATTGACATTACCAGCGCTCTCAAAACAAAGTAAACAGGTGCAGTTTTCAGCCCAAGGTGAGCTAGATCAGCTTGTGGTCCTTATTGAAAAGGGTCGCTGGGACCCGTCAGAAACAGTGAATGAGGAGAAGATAAACAGCCTTTATAAAGAAGTTTCAAGGTCCTCCACTGTCAGGCAATAGGCCAGGAATCGTCTTTTCAGGTTTATTATTTAAAAGGTTGTAATATACAAATATAATTTCAGTTATTCTCAGTTAATAACCTTTTACGAGAGAGGATTATTTATTCTATAGAATTGCCACTGAAAATTGGAGGCCGGACATCTTCAAAGTCTGTGGCGTCCTGAAACTTTTTTGCCAGCACCAAGATGGATGCTTCATCATAAAGATTACCCACAAGAATAATACTGGTGGGTCTTCCCTTTTCATCAAACCCCGCGGGGACAGATATTGCCGGGTGGCCTGTCAGGTTGGTAATAAGAGTCTGGTTACCTCCTCGTTGGGGTGAAATGACCACATCATAATCTTTCATCAATTTTTGCATGCTCTCAATGAGCCTGCTCCGATGACGGTTAGCCTGGATATACTCAACAGCTGGTATAAAACGAGATTGTCTCAGGGAGTTGACTCTGGACCGTTTTGTCTGCTCAACCATGAGGTCATCCCTGTTGGAGCGCAACAACTCATCAAAAAAAGCACCAGCCTCAGCCCTCAGTATTATATCGAAGGTGCGAAAAGGGAAATCATCAGGAAGTTTCACCGGCTTAAGCTCGACACCCATTTCTCTTAAAACTTCCAGAGCAGCCCTGCCATTTTCACCTGAGTCTGTGGTGTCTTTTTCAAAAGTCTCTTCAAGATAACCTACTTTCAATTCCTGAACCGGCATATCCCAATTATGATTAAATGAAGCTTCTGTGGTCATGGGGTCAGCTTCGTCCGCACCGCGAATCGTTTCAAACACAACGGCACAGTCCGTAGCGGAACGGCAGATGGGGCCTACCTTGTCCATTGACCAGGAGAGTGCCATAACACCACTTCGACTCACACGGCCGTAGGTGGGCCTTAGACCCGTCACTCCACATCGTGTGGATGGAGAGATAATGGATCCCCAAGTTTCCGTTCCCAAAGCAAAAGGGACTAGTCCAGCGGCTGTTGCTGATGCCGAACCAGCTGAGGAACCGCTGCTTCCCTGAGTGGTATCCCAAGGGGAGAGAGTCTTACCCCCAAACCAGACATCTCCACGGGCCAGGGCGCCGGAAGTGAGTTTTGCTACCAGAACAGCGCCGGCGTCGTCTAGTTTTTTTACCACTGTTGCCGTCTCTTCAATCACCTGGTCTTTATATGGTTCGGAACCCCAAGTTGTTTTATACCCTTTCACGGCAATAATGTCTTTTACTCCATAGGGGATGCCGTGGAGAGGTCCTCTGTAGTTCCCGGCAGAAATCTCCTTGTCCGCTTGGCGGGCACGGTCTATTGCCCGTTCTTCTGTCAGAGTAATAACGACCTTGAGGATGGGGTCGTATTTTTTTAATCGAGCCAGGAAAAACCGTGTAAGCTCCAGGGAGGTGATCTGCTTTGATTTCACCAGGGCAGCCAATTCCATAACAGAATAAAAAGCTAGGTCGTTTATGTTTTCAGGAAAAGAGACACTTTCAGGAATTTCCCAAGTGATGGGCTTCTGGTTCACAGGGATACGGAAATCGGTGGGATGAGGGTTAAACTGAATCGCTGGCAGGGAATTGTAATCAAGAGCAAATGTCCGCATGGTGTCGTAGTTGGCACGATTGCGGAGGAGATAGTTATACATGGTATCGATCTCAGCCTGAGTAAAGTTGAGACCTGCAAGACGCTGGGATGCTTTTACATCAGCTTCAGTGAAGGCCTTGTCTTTGGCCTCACTTTCCTTTACACTTTTTAAAGGAGCACAGGAGAAGAACAAAGAGAAGAGAATGCACCACTGTAGCAGAAAAAGCTGTTTTCTACTTATGAATGACAAAGGGGAATTGTTGATCAGTATTTGATCTGATCAGGTAGCTTGGGGAGCTGTCCTGCGTTTTTTCTTGGACGTGTGTTATTGTTGGCAACACTCCATCCGGTAAGATAAACGAGACGGGCAACTTTGGCCATTTTCATGAAATTGATCTTGTCAACGGTGTCTGTCACTTTATGGTAATCTTCATGAACACCGGCAAAATAGAAAATGACAGGGATGCCATGCCGGGCAAAGTTGTAGTGGTCGCTCCTGTAGTAAAATCTTTCAGGGTCATCTTTTGAATTATATCTATAGTGGAGAGAGATATCATCCAATCTGGAGGCGGCGTACTCGCTCATCTCATGGAGATCCCGGCTGATCATGTTGGAGCCTATAATGTAGACACTGTCCGGAGCATTCCTTCCCACCATGTCGATGTTGAGGTCAGCAACCGTGTTATTTAGAGGAATAAGCGGTTTTGTGACATAATGTTTTGATCCCAGAAGTCCCCGCTCTTCACCGGATACAGCCAGAAAAAGGAATCCCCGTTTCGGGGAAACCTTATTTTTCACTATTGCTTCAGCGACTTCCATGAGGGTAGAAGTACCCGTACCGTTGTCGTCAGCGCCGTAGTAGATTTTTCCTTCACTGTTCTTACCCACATGATCGTAATGGGCGGAAATTACCACTGTCTCCTGGCCAATGTAGGGGTCACTTCCGGGGAAGTAACCAACCACATTCTGTGAGGTAACAGCCTTTTTTCCCAGGTCTACATTGAGCTTGATGTAGCTTCCCGGTAATGCCTGACTGTTGGATATCCCTTCTGATTCCAGTTCTACTTGGAGTTCTCGAAGTGTTTTTTCAGAAGTAGCCACAATCCGGTCGGCAGTTGGTTCAGAAATTGTAAAGACAGGAACGGTGGCGGCCGAAGAAGGGAGAGACATTCCCTCACGCCGAAGCCAGTTTTTCCACCGCTTGAACTTATCGGAAAAAAGTTCATCCGATTTGGGGTTGGAGGCCACAAGTATGGCGGCAGCGCCATTATTTTTTGCAGCGTCAAGTTTTTGTCCCAGGTCCGCATAGCGGGTATTTTTTGAACCGTTGAACCGATTTGGGTCATCTAGCTCTGGTTCTCCATCAATGATCAGGACTATAGAGTTCTTAACCACAATGTTGCTATAATCATTGTACCCGAACTCCTTAGCGGTAATTCCGTAACCACCAAACACCACAGGGGCCTGTATTTCAATACTTCCTGTGAGGCCTCGGGGTGAAATGAAGAAGTCTTCCTTATACTGAAACTTCTCCCTGACTGATCCGCTGCCGTGATCTACAAGAAGGGACAGTTCATTGTCTTCCCCTAATTTTGTTTTGAGCAGTTCGTATCGCTGGAAGTATGATTTATTGTGACCAAGGGGTGTGAGGCCCAGGCGCCTGAACTGGGAGGCGATATACTCGGCAGCGATCTGGAGGCCCGGTTCGCCGGTGGCTCTTCCTTCAGTAACATCAGATGCCAGAAATGTGAGGTGTGCCTCAAGATCACTGCTTGAGATTGAAGCCATTCCACTTCGGGCTTCTTCAATATCAAACGATGGAGAAAAATATATTTCTGCCTGAGCCAGCAGGAAGGAAAAGGAGAAAGCTGTAACAGTAAGAATTCTCACGGCAGAGCGAAGTTAAGACACCACCTTCATAGAAAAAAGATCGCAGGTTCTACTGGTGACTTAGCTAATTATTTGCAAGGACCGCCTGTGCAGCGGCAAGGCGGGCGATGGGAACCCGGAAGGGTGAACAGCTCACATAGTCAAGACCTGTTCTATAGCAGAAATGGATGGAGGCGGGATCACCACCGTGTTCACCACAGATTCCGATCTTCAGTTCCCCATTTTCACTTCGACCTTTTTCTACTGCCATTTCTACAAGCTGCCCCACACCTGACTGATCCAGCGACTGGAAGGGATCTTCCGGCAAGATCCCTTCTTCAAGGTAAGCCGGCAGAAAGCCGCCGATGTCATCCCGAGAAAAACCGAAAGTTGTCTGTGTAAGGTCATTAGTTCCAAAAGAGAAGAACTCAGCTTTGCGGGCAATCTCATCAGCGGTGAGACATGCCCTTGGAATCTCAATCATGGTACCCACGAGGTAGGGGTAGTCTATATCGGTTTCGTTCTTCACTTCATCAGCTATTCTCCGCACGATAGCTTCCTGATGATCGTACTCAGCCTGCGTTCCTACCAGTGGAATCATCACTTCCGGTAGTGCATTGATCCCTTCCTTGGTAAGCTGGGCGGTAGCTTCAAAGATAGCCCTCGCCTGCATTTCAGTAATCTCGGGATAGGCAATTCCCAAGCGGCATCCGCGGTGCCCTAACATTGGGTTCAACTCATGAAGAGCTGCGATTCTGGTTTTGAGTTTTTCTTCATCAGTTCCCAGTTCAGCGGCCAGCTCCTTTACCTGCTCCTCAGCCAGAGTAACAAATTCATGCAATGGAGGATCCAGCAGTCGGATTGTGACTGGAAAATCATGCATTGCTTTCAGGATGCCGTAGAAGTCTTGTCTCTGGAACGGGAGAAGCTTCATAATCGCTTTCCGGCGAGTCTCTTTATCTTCAGCAATAATCAGTTCTCGCATAGCCAAAATCCGCTCTGGATCAAAAAACATATGTTCTGTCCGGCACAGCCCAATCCCTTCAGCACCAAAGTCGCGGGCCTGAGCAGCATCATCTGGGCTGTCAGCATTGGTTCTAATTCCAAGTTTGCGAATGTCGTCAGCGATTTCCATGAGACTCCGAAAAGATTCGTTTTTCGTGGGGTCTGTTTGTACCACCGGAAGATCACCGTTGTAAACGAACCCTTTTGTGCCGTTCAAAGTAATTACATCCCCTTCGTTCAAAGTGTGCCCATCCACAGACATTTTTTTCCCACGGCTGTCAATATTGAGGGCACCACATCCCACAACGCAACATTTCCCCCATCCCCGGGCTACAAGGGCTGCATGGCTGGTCATGCCACCTTTGGCCGTAAGAATGGCCTCAGCGGCATGCATGCCGTGGACATCTTCCGGCGATGTTTCGTTCCGGACCAGAATTACTTTTTTGCCATCCTTCGCCCACGCCTCCGCATCATCAGCGGTGAATACGATCTGGCCCGTCGCACCACCTGGGCCTGCTGGTAAGCCTTCAGCCAGTTTTGTTGCTGTTGCTTCGGCATCAGGGTCCACCATGGGGTGGAGGAGTTCATCCAGTTGAGATGGTTTTACTCGGTTCAGGGCTGTCTCTTTTTCGATGAGACCTTCAGTAAGCATATCGGTGGCCATTTTCACGGCGGCCATGCCGTTTCGCTTGCCAACTCGTGTCTGGAGCATCCAGAGGCGGTCGTTCTCTATAGTGAACTCAATGTCCTGCATATCGGCATAATGTTTTTCCAGGTTGATCCGAATACCGTCCAGTTCTTCGTAAAGCCCGGACATCTCCTCCTCCAGGGTAGGCAAATCTTTATTCTGTTCTGTGCGACACCATTTATTGATGGGGTTTGGTGTGCGAATTCCAGCAACCACATCTTCCCCTTGGGCGTCAGACAGCCATTCGCCGTAAAAGTGGTTTTCACCTGTGGCGGGATTTCGGGTAAAGCCAACACCTGTGGCACAGTTGTTCCCCATATTGCCAAAGACCATGGTTTGTACATTTACAGCTGTACCCCATTCTTCAGGAACACCTTCTATGCGACGGTAAGAGATAGCCCGTTTACCATTCCATGACTGGAAAACAGCACTTATCCCGCCCCACAGCTGGGCGTGGGGATCATCAGGGAATTCACTCCCAAGTACATCTTTTACGGTGGTTTTGAAACTGTCAGATAATTCTTTCCAATCATCGCCATCCAGATCAGTATCCTGATGAACACCCTTTTCTTTTTTTCGTTCATCAATGAGTTCTTCCAAACGTTCCCGGATGCTGATACCGTCCTTTGGTTCCACACCTGCAGCTTTTTCCATAACAACATCGGCATACATGGTGATGAGGCGGCGATAAGCGTCGTAGACAAATTTCGGGTTCCCTGATTTTTCAATAAGGCCCGGAATGGTCTTTGATGTGAGGCCTACATTCAAAACTGTTTCCATCATACCCGGCATGGAGATGCGGGCACCAGAACGGACGGACATGAGGAGGGGGTTTGTGGGGTCCCCGAACTTGCGGCCCATAGTATCTTCTGTTTTGGATATGGCCTCTTCTACCTGACTCCGGAGTTCAGAGGGATAGTTTTGATCGTTAGCATAATAATGTGTACACACTTCCGTGGTAATGGTAAAACCGGGCGGTACAGGAATGCCCAGGTTTGTCATTTCCGCCAGGTTGGCACCCTTGCCACCAAGCAGTTCTTTCATTTCGGCAGTGCCGTCTGCTTTTGAGTCTCCAAAAAAGTATACGTATTGCAAAAGTTTTTCCCCTGGCCCAATAAATTGACGGTGAATTTATATTGAGGTGCAGGTTGAACCAACGGCTAATTGAGTTGATTTTCCAAAATGTGGTGCGTAGCATTCCCGCCAAGCGATGAGGATAGAATAATAATGTCCAAAGTTATGTGGCAACCGTCAACGGAGCGGGCGGAGGCGTCACAGATGAACCAGTTCAGACTATTTGTAAATAAAAAGTATGGAATGGAGTTGGACAATTACCGGGATCTTTATAACTGGTCTGTCAATGAGATAACCCCTTTCTGGGAAGCTGTGTGGTCCTTTGGAAAGCCTGTTGTATCTAAGGACTATCAACAAGTGGTGGATGATGATTCCAAAATGCCAGGGGCAAAATGGTTCAGCGGTGCCAGGCTAAATTTTGCTGAAAACTTGCTCCGCAGACGGGATAACCACACAGCCATCCTTTCGAGGGGAGAAGGTAAATATGACAGGAAAATCTCCTACAATGAACTGTATAGTGAAGTGGAGAAAATGGCGGCAGCCCTTCGGGAGGCCGGTGTTGAACAAAATGACAGAGTGGCCGGATTCCTGCCCAATATTCCTGAAGCCGTTGTTGCTATGCTGGGTGCAGCGTCTCTGGGTGCTGTCTGGAGTTCTTCTTCGCCTGATTTCGGCATCAAAGGTGTCTTGGACCGCTTCCGCCAGATTGAGCCAAAAGTTCTCTTTGCTGCTGATGGATACCAGTATAACGGGAAACGGATCAATTCTCTGGACAAACTGAAAGATATTCTTACTGAACTGCCTAGTGTAGAAAAAGTGGTCGTTGTCCCCTTTGAATCAGAGAATCCGGATTTGTCAGGAATAAATAAGGGGGTCCTCTATGGTGAATTTCTGCCAGCAGAAGCACCTCCTCTGGAGTTTGCGCAGTTGCCTTTCGATCATCCTCTTTACATTATGTATTCTTCCGGTACCACGGGCCTACCCAAATCCATAGTCCACGGGGCGGGGGGGACCCTGCTTCAGCACATGAAGGAGCTCCGTCTCCATGGTGATATCAGTGACAGGGAAACAGTATTCTACTTCACTACCTGCGGTTGGATGATGTGGAACTGGCTGGTGAGCAACCTTGCTTTAGGTGCAACCATTGTACTGTATGATGGCTCTCCGTTTTATCCTGATCCGTCCGCAATGTGGCAGATGGCTGAGGAGTTGGGCATTACCGTATTCGGGACCAGCGCCAAATTTATTGCTGCATGTGAAGGGTATGGTCTGGTACCTAAAGAGAGACATAATCTCAGCTTGATTAAAACTATACTATCCACAGGCTCGCCCCTGGTTGAGGAGAGCTACGATTATGTTTACACTTCCATCAAAGAAGATGTTCAGCTTTCTTCAATTACAGGTGGGACTGACATTGTATCATCTTTTGCGGGAGGTAATGCTATGTTGCCAGTTTACCGGGGCGAGATTCAGTGTCGAGCGCTCGGTATGAAAGTGGAATCTTTTGACGATGCCGGGAAGCCGCTAATTAACCTGAAAGGGGAACTGGTCTGCACACGGGCATTCCCTTCCGTGCCTGTCAATTTCTGGAACGATCCTGACGGATCGAAATTTCACAACGCCTATTTTTCTGATTACCCAGGCGTATGGACTCATGGTGACTACATTTTGATCAATGATCACGGTGGCGTGATCGTATTCGGCCGGAGTGATGCAACCCTAAACCCCGCCGGCGTGCGTATTGGGACAGCTGAGATCTATCGCGTGGTGGAGGCTTTTCCTGAAATAGAGGACTCACTGGCCGTAGGTCAACAGTGGGAGGGTGACGAGCGGGTAATTCTTTTTGTGAAAATGAATGAGGGAGAACAGTTTGGTGAAGAGCTTAAAATGAAATTAATGGACGCGATCCGTTCCGGCTGTTCACCGAGGCATGTGCCAGCAAAAACGGTCCCCGTCCCTGATATCCCATACACTATCAACGGGAAAAAAGTGGAAATTGCAGTAAAAAAGATACTTCACGGTAGCGAGGCGCTGAACAAGGATGCCCTTGCCAATCCTGAATCACTTTTGTTTTTTAGTGATTTAGAGGCGCTGAGGGATTAGATGGATACCTTCAGTCACGCGTTCTGGGGGAGAGGCCTTTTTGGTTATAGAGGGCACCCGTGGCTTGCCCTCTTTTTTGGTGCCGCCCCGGATCTTTTTTCATTTGGAATTCTTATCCTTGTTCGTCTCACCACGTTCCAATTCCCCACGGAGGCTCCGCCTATAGAAACAATTCCGTGGTGGGTGTTTGTCAATTACGATATTTCCCACAGTTTCGTCAGCGCATTTACGGCCATTGCCATTGTGAGCCGATTTCGTAAAGATCTGGCCTTTGCCATGCTGGGGTGGCCTTTTCATATTGTGTTGGACTTCCCGTTCCACACTAGAGAATTTTTTCCCTCAAAAATATTTTGGCCACTATGGGACTTTACTGTAGACGGCATCTCCTGGGGACAACCTAAAGTGTGGCTGCCCAATCTGGCGGGCCTTATTTTGCTTTATTCCTATAGGCGAGGCCTGTGGACAATGAGAAAAAATGACCCAATCTGAAGCTTATTTTGTTCTTAAAACGTAAATTATCACTCTATTACTGTAATAAGGAACGTTGATGAACTTTTTAAGCAAAACAGTTCTTTACCTCTTCATTTCTACCACAATGTTGATTTTCGGTTATGAAGCTGTAAAATTCGCCCGGGACCAGGTCAGAATTACCAATGGTGAAACATTATCGAGGGTAATTCAATATTATATTCTTACTGAGCACCGTGTTCCACCTTCTGGAGAATATGAAAATGTCTCCCAATTTTTGTTTGATCGAAAATTGACTGATAAACTGACCCGTGACCCGGTATATACTAGTGCTACCGTCATTATGGACCAATACGCTCTGGCTTTAATAAAAATATATGACAAATTGATGAAATCATCAGATATTGAGAAATCTGAGGAGATTATTACAGAAATGAAGGGCCGTTTTTCAGGAATATTCGAGGAGAACGAAGGGGATTACCCGGAAAATATCGCCAGGTTAAAGGCACTATTGGCAGATAATCAAATTCAAGAAAATCTGGGTGATATGAAAGAAGTCATGAATCTTTCAGACTCAGACCTCCGAGAATTGAGAAAAATGCTATCAGAGGCTGACCTTAAAGACAATATTAACCAGATCAGGGAACTTGCATCACAACCAATTCCTCCGGAATGCGTTATATCATACCAGTCCAATAATAAGGAGAGAACTTTTGAGATAAGTGTTAAGCTGGAAAGCCGCTTCCTTATGCACAGAATGAGGGAAGATGGAGGAAATGATGACCAAAGATTTGAGATAGGAAATGATTTGCAATTGAACACAGCCGTGGTAGTATATGGAAGCAAGATAAAAGCAAGGAACAGGCACACATCAATTATACGTTAAATGCAAAAGATTATAGGCATTTATATTTTTAGGGGAATCAAAAAGAAAATTAATCGGGGAAAAAGGAAAATATAATGGAAAGCGGATATTGCTGGTTTGTCCTCGTGTAAAATAGATTTGTCGAGTGAAATGCAATTTTATTTT
>CEPX01105728.1_pt1 | contig 26860 bp, 29 predicted proteins | sample 361361 | NCBI WGS metagenome assembly CEPX01 (sample SAMEA2619974, study PRJEB7988) | marine metagenome | biome: marine biome (ENVO:00000447); feature: mesopelagic zone (ENVO:00000213) & marine oxygen minimum zone (ENVO:01000065); material: "saline water (ENVO:00002010), including plankton...
GAAGGACCAAGGACAGATTGTAAGAATTGTACGTTAGCAAATCTCGACGCTCTACCTACTCCCATTGCGGAAGCCATACCTAGTCCGAACCTATCTGTTATGTTATTTATATCCATTACTACTGGGAATGCTCCACCGCGATCTAATCCTTCTAGCAGAAGTTTTTTAGGATCGTAATCAACATCACCTCCTCTCATCTTCTCCCGAGCAATATAGCCTACTGCACCTAACATTGTAGCGCTTATCATTCTCGACGATGCTATTAATCCTTCCTGACCACCTTGGACAAATATATCCTGTAGATTTGGTAGTAATGCTTTAGTGAATGCTGCTGATGAGAATCCTCGGAACTGTCCTACTAATCTCGCCCAGCCTTTTTTCATGAAGAGTGGTTTATCTCCTGCTCCTGGGAGTAGAATAATATTATCTACTTCTTTCTTTAGTAGCGCCATGAATGCAGTCCCATGTGAATCCCAATCTGCTATGTTTAAATCGTAGACGCCATCCTCAGATTTCGATGCATACTTCTTAACGTTCTTAAGGATAGCCTCTTCCATCGCTTCGTCAATACCGAACTTACGTAGGTTTGTAATACCAGACTTCGGAAGCTTACCAGCTTTCTTAGCAAGTAGGTCATCAATAATATTATTAGACATATGTGTGATGGTAATACGCCTAGTGAAATCATTCATTGGTGTCATGAGGTTGAACTTAAAGAACTTCTGCATAGTCCAGTCCGCCCATTTATCGAACTTAGTATTGTGTCCCTGTATCTCTTGTAAGTCATACATGATAGTAGAACGGTTCTGACTAAATGTCTCGGTACCTTCAGCAAGTATTGCCCAGTCTCTATCTGATAGTTGTACTTTCTTCAGATCGGATAGTCCGTCTAACATACCCATAAACTTACGGGAACTGCTTAGTTTAGCTACGCCAATCATCCTTGATAGGTCAGCAAGCTGTGCTACTACCGACATCCCGAGTAGTCTCGTTGCATTGAACGTAAGCAATCCTTTCTGAATCTTACGTGCAAGCTCTCCTCCACGGCCTGAGTCTCTTCCGTACTTACCTAGTAGGATATCCCTTGTTGCCTCGAGATCGGAGATAGCCTCATCTCTTTCCTTTAACATCTTATTGGTTTCCTTAGCCCTCATCTCAGGACTTAGTTTCGAATCATTCTCTATGTTCTTAATAAGTTTATTATAATCATCGAGTACGTCATTGATCTGTTCTTTAAGATCTGTGCTTCCGAAACGTTTTCTGAATGAGATCTCCCTGCCTGCGTCTTGGTAGTAACGTGATAGAACTCTGTCTAGATCACTGTCTAAGAAGTCTCTCATCATAATATCATCTACTAATACCTGACGTTGTTTCAAGGCCTGTGGTTTGTATGACATACTTTGAATAAGAGATGTAGATGGATCTGTTACCTTACTATCGATCTCGTCGACTGCCTTGGCTAGATCTACATCTGAAATATCTGGTGTGGTTTTCTTAATAGCTGCTCCGAGACGGGCTCTAAATTCACCGTGGTTTTTATATATAGCATCTAAGTCCCATCCGCGAGGTATGTAATTCTTCCTGTACTCTAACTCTGGGTGAATTGCTTTATACTCTTGAAACACATCATCGAGTCCTGCGCGTATAGTCTTTACAGTATTAGCTTCTTCTTTTGTTAGCTTAGTGTTTGGATCTAATAGACCGTCTAGTACTCTGTTCTTAAATGTATCTAGGTCTAGTCCTTTTGTCTGCTGCTTAGCCTTAACAAAGTTATTAGAGAGTTCTTCATAAAGTGGATTTACTTTAGAAGAGTAGAGTGATATCTCTGCGTCTATTGCTATTGGCTTCGCTTTACCTGCAAGAGTGCCTTCGGTTACAAAGTTATTTGATAGAAGAGAATTTGTTAGCTCACGAGCCTTAGCTGATGTTTTAGTTAGTCCTCTTAGTACTGGGTTAAAGCCTTTAGTTTTATTTAGTACGAATCCAAACACACCTTTATCTGCCCCTGCTATCTTAGAAGTTGTTGGATCATCCGAGAATTTAAACTCAGAGGTGTCGAACATTGGCTTTAGTTTATCTGCTTTTGATTGAAGTACGGTCTCTGCCTTTACATCTATTTCTGGGATCTTCCCTGACATTAGGTCTTCTACGTTCTTCTTACCTATTGCATTTAGCTTCGCATTGTTTATCCCCCCGACTACACCGAAGAGTAATCCACCTACTGCTGCAGATAGTGCTACTGCCTCAACAGATTCCTCTACTGTTCTCGTAGTGTCGAATGTGTGGCCTGCTGCTTCGGATAAACCTACTGCTGTAGCTGCAGATCCTGCGCCTAGTCCTGCTTTAGCGAGGGCTCCGATACGTGCTGTTACACCTACTACTGGTAGAAGTGAAGATACGTCTAGTACACCGCCGACAAAACTACCTGCCATTGCTGACTTAGGATTGTCTGCCATCTTAAGTAAGTTATTATGTTGCTCTAGAATCCTGTTCTTTATTTTTGTAGCGTGCTCTTGGTTCCTTACATCCACAAATTCATCAGCGAATTGTTCGAAAGGCGAGTCCTTAATATCATCCCACATATCATAGTTAGGATCATATGAGAATTGATTTGGTTCGATTAGGTTGTAATAAGCAGCCTTTGGAATAAGCATAGCCTCACGTGAGACACCTGCTTTAAATGATTCCCAAGGAGAGAAGGACCCTATTGGAGTCTTAGGCTCTACTGGTTGATTAGCTAGTGCGTCCTCTTCTGTTAATAGAGGTATGTTTCTTATATCAAAATCGCTCATTAGTTCCCCTCCTTCCTAAGCTCTAGTAATATCTTTTCAATGTCAAACATATTCATCTCTTCAATCTGCTCGTCAGAAAGATTCCTACGTTGTTTGATCTCATCTTTCCACGCTTGGATACGTTCTTGGCGCTGTACAAATGCTTCTCGCTGTGCTTTAATCTCTTCTTGTTTCTTATTGTACTTAGCTACCTGTCCTTGGTAATACTCAGTCTGAGTTAAATTGAAATCAAAGACTATTGGTACTGGCTGACCGTCAGGAATCAGGTCATCTTGTTTAATAAGCCTACCGGTTTTTTTATTTTTAATTACATACTTTCTAGATTCTTTAGATCCGTTTGCTGTGATTGGACCTGCTGCTTCTATCTTAACCTCTACGTCACCATTAGGTGTATTGATAGTACGGCCATCCCCACTAGGGGTTCCGCCTAGAGAGGTGCTTATGTTATCTAAATAGTTAGTGAATTCAGTCTTCATGACCTTTAGTTCTTTACCTGAATAGTACATTTCAGGAGCGTACTTCATTACTTCTTCATCACCGTTGAACTTTGAAACTCGGTATTTCTTAGCTAGCTTACCTCCCAACTGGTCCATAGCTAATTCAACATCCCCAGTCTGCATTACTAAGGGGGTTAAGATACTTTGGGCTTCTAGCTTCACTTCACTGAGATCTGCGTCAGTACCCCAGAAACCTCCTCCTAAGGCATCTGATATCATATCTTCAAGATCGCCGTCCTCGAGGGATTGTTTTAATTGATTCTTAGCTAAGGTAATTTTGTTTGGGTCTGTCGAACGTAGTTCGGTCCTAGCTAGTTTTACTGCCTCATCATTTGAAAACCCATATTCAGATAGCTTTGCTATTTTTAATGCTTCTTTACGTGCAGTCTTATTTAATTTAATTGCTCGTCCTGATACGTCAGGGTCTTTTAACATAGCTGAGACGATACGTGCGCTATTCACTGCAACGTCTGGGGTACCGTTAACAACTGCGTTATATAGCATATTACTATGTACTGTTCCTACGGACATACCAGGAAAGGTTTTATATATACTAAGTGTTTGGTTCGCTAGTTCCTCAGTAGACATATTGATTGGCATTCCTTTTAAGTCCATGATGTTCTGAGCGTGTAGTTCAAACATAGCATCAGAAGCTTTCTTATCATCACTTGCTTTAGCTGGTCCTACTCCTAGGATCATACGCATACTATCTTTAGCAAGGTCTGTGTCCTTAATCAGCTTTTTAGCATTATCAAATTCAATAGTCATTAAAGAACTATAGAGCTTCATAAACTGATCATTATTAACATATTGATCTGCTGCTGGAGAAGTTAGATCTGAGAATACTTCATCTTGCCTACCGCTCTGAATCTTTCCTTCGAGAGCTCCTTCATAGACATGGCCTGCCATACCATTGATCACACCTTCGACTGCATCCGGGTCAAATAACCCGTCCTTTGTCAGGATAGATTTAGCTCCACCTACTTGGTCTAGGTAGGTTGGAAGTGAATCAGGATCTGTGAAAGCTTGCTTACGTAGTGAGTCAACGGCCTCTGTTACTTTAGAAGCACGTTGTTCCTTACGTATTAAACTCTCATGGTCCATTGCGTTAACTGCTGCCTGAGTCTGCAACTCTGTATTTAATTTCTGTAGTTCGATCTTAGATGCCTCAGATGGCGCAGTAGGTAATGTGTCTTCTAGTTTTTTATTTAAGTGCTTGACCACTCCTTTCGCAGTATATCCGAATGGGTCATTGCTTTTAAGAGTTTGGATTTCTTCTTGTCTTTTAATCATGTTGTTAAACAAGAATGCATCTTCTTCTTGTGGCAACTCTAATTCTTTATTTGCTTGATTAATCCCAAACAACTGAACAAAGAAGTTCTTAATCCCACCACCAATAGTTTTAAATATATTACCAACTCCTTCGAGAAAACCTAGGTGTTCATCAAAACCTTGGCTGACTTCTGCTGTTTCTTGTGCCATACTCTTTGAGTCTGCCTCGGCTAGTTGCTGCTGAATAGCAGTACGTTGTGTATCTTGTGTACTAGGTGAGAATAATTTTGATAAGTCTATCATATTAGTTTCCTCCTGTAGCGGCATCAGCTGCGGTCTGACTTAATACAGCCTCAGCGTTTGCTTTATATCTTGTTAATGCAGCTTCGTAATGAGTATTCGCACTCTGTGTTAGTGCATTGTTTACTGCGTCGATGTTTGTTCTATAGCTCGCGTCAACAGATCTAAATGTATTATTAGCTATAGATTCAATCGTGTCCTTAGCACTTCCAGTCTGTGCTACACCTGCTTCTGCAAATGCGTTACGTGCTTGTCCTACTTTGAAAGCCGCCGTTCTATTTCCTTCCTTTAAGATCTCAAGAGAGTTCTGGCTTAATTTATATGCGTTATTAAATAATTGGTTTGCTTGTTTATCTAAACTGTTAGCTGTCGCCTCAGCTACGTTTAGAGCTACTTCGTTTGATGCACGTGTCAAGGTAGCGTTGTTCTTAGCTGCTACGACCTGTGCATTGTACTGTGCTTCATAATACTCTTGCTGATTCTTCTTTGACATCCAGCTTGAGATAAAGTTAGAGATGCCTTTAATTGCTGCGAGTCTATCAGTCTGCTGTGCTAGTAATAGTTTTTGTTTCTCACGTGCTACCTGAAGAGCATCACTCGCACCTGTAGATGTGGACTGTGTTGCTCGGTATTGTGATGCTTGGTTATAAAAGCTACTTAGTCTTTCCAATGCGTTTATTTGATTGTTCGATAACATTATCTTACCCTACTAAACTGTTTCATTTTTCTTCCGTGTGTGTCATAGAGTTCACCGGTTTCTTTAAACCCTAATAGCTTGACTAAGCGTTGACCTTTCATGTTATTATTATAACACGTTGTGTGCAGATTGTCAAGTCCTAAATCGTTAATATGTGCTAATACTTCACGGAGTATTTTCCTGCCATATCGTGAGAATTCTTGCTGTAGTTTCTCACCTACTACGAAGATACCCCAGAACTTTCCTTCACCGTCTGGGGCTACTGCTGCAATAAAAGCTGGTTCATTGTCTATCCATACTGTCTTAGCTACTACTGACATAGTATCTATATAGTTAGCATAGTATTTTAAATCAAGGTACCTAAGCTCAAAGTGTTCGTCAACCGCTTTGATATTCTGTAGATCCTCGATATTGAACTCCTTTACTATCATCGGTCTGTTACCTCAATCTTTAGAAGAATAGAGAGTATATGCATTGGTAGTGGTTGGTCCTGCTTGATATAGATCTTACTTGCAGTCTCGTGCCCGTGTGGGAATTTAACTGTCTTAACACCTGTGAATAAAGGTGGTGAGTTATCCATTGTATCGGTAGATGTTCTAAATATTAAAGTGTCTGTGTTAGCTGAGCTATACCCGAACCTACATCCAAGTGTCTCGGTAAACTTAATACTTGCCTCAAGGACTCTTTGGATTGTCATTTGTGTTACACCGTATGGTATGCCTGCTTCTACGTTTACAGTCTCTAGTTCCGAGGTGTACCCTAATCCTAGCTGTACTTTCTCTGCTTCATAGTTTAATGTAATAGATCCGCTCGATACAGTTACATCTGGATGTACTGCTCCATCAGCTAGTACTGATAAGGTCTCTCCTTCCAAGTGATCTAATCCTGTTATGGTAGTAGTTGCAGATCCGGAATATGTTAGCAGACTATCTAAGAATTTAGCGTCTTCTTTATCTGTTTGGTTGAATACCGATGTTAGCATCTCAACATACTTAACTGTGGACCCATCTATTGTACGAGATATTATAGCATATAGTCTATCTTCTGTTGTCGATGGTATTGATGTGATATGTTCTACTGAGACAGCTGTTCCTCCGATCTCGTGAGTTGCCCAGCCTACTACATCCTGATCAGGTTGATAGGTTAGACTTACTAGTGTGCCGTCTGCGCGTCGTACCCAGAAAATCTTAGAAGGTACTTCTTGGAATACGATCTGTCTGAAATTACTTTCGGTTCCAAGGTGTTCTGATAATAGGCTTGTGTTCGTAGCTGTGTAGCCATCTACTTCAAACTTATATCCAACTGCGTTGACCTCACGTCCTAATTTTTTAATCATTAGTACTTGGTTATCTGTCTGTGCTGGCGCATGACCTAAGCTTCCGATACTAGATTCTTTGTTTATATTTACATTAGATGCAGTAATCGCTCCGCTAGATCCACCAGTCACAGAGTAAATGTTGTTCGATGTACCAATAAGAAGTGATCTTACTGACGCTAACCATACGATATCGTCTGATTTAAATGATGCAACTGTATAAGTATAAGCAGTATCGTCTGATACATCTCCTTGATTTAGTGCATTGTCAGGGGAAAAGTCTTCGAAGTCATAGGACTTAGATGCCCAGAAGGTCTGGCTTTGTACAGGTGTTCCTGCAAATACTGCGCGTTGTCCATGGAATATTACTGTAGATGGGTAGCCGCCCGTGTCTGACCAAGCTCCTAGTCTCCAATTAGTTGAGGCGATAGATGCTTCATCGAAATCCTCTGTTGTAGTTACTGTTACCGAGGTTGCACTAGAATAAGCTGTGATTGTTCCCCAGCCCCATGTGCCTGATCCGGCATTCTCTCTACGTATAATAAGTAATTCAGATGAGGTAGGCGCTGTTCCCATTACTACCTGACCATTTGAGATTGTATAGTCAGTACCTCCACCTGTCTTAGCTACACGCTGTCCTGTACTTGATACGACAAATACTTCAATATCATCTTCTGTTCTAGGGTAGAAAGGTATATCGAAATATGTTTGAGTACCATTACCTGAGTAAGATGTTTCTTCTGTGTTATCTACGGTAGCTTTGAATCTGATTAGTCTGCCCACGTCTGTTGATTTAAATAGATCAGCACTTGCAGTAGCTGTTACTGAGCCACTTGTGCCGCTCATACTTATTGTAATGTTAGGGTTATCTTGTACTAATAGATCGTCTGTGATAGATTGCTGCTCGTCTAGATAAGGGCCATCGAAAAAAGAAACTTCTTCTATAGTCCATTTATCTTCCCCGTACCTAATTAATTTCTGTGGCTTATAGTCTTGATGTACTAGGTATATGACATCGTTAGACTGTGCATATCTAATATCTGCTAAATCCTCGTGATCATATGGGTGGTATGCTTTGTAGATAGGGGTTGATAAACTTATATTATCAATGTCCGCATTACCTGCAGTTGTGCTTTCTAGTGTTAGATAGAGATCATATGTACTTAGTGCTCCTGCTGGAGTAAAGGTTACAGTCTGTGAAGTCCCTGTCGAGACGGTCTCTGTGTGTACGTCTGTCCCTCCTATTGTTGTGCCTACGTTTACTTTAATATCATTTGTCGCTACATCTAGTGTTACTGTGTATGTGCATATACCTGCTTTTTCTATTAAGATAGATGCTTGTGCTTTGTCAGTAGATACTTGGGTTAGTCTTAATGCTGAGCCTGTGTGTGATATACTTGAAGATCCTGCAGAGTTATCTGTCCAATCTGATATGCCTGAGCTGAAGTCTCCATCTGTGATTGGTGATGACTTAAGTATTTGACCTGTTCCTTTATATACTCTAAAGTTTTCGTCATTCATTTCTAGAACATATGAAGAAGTATCCGAGTATTCAAACGGAAGTAGGATACTGTGCTTAGCGCTATCTTCTAGTTCCGCTATGTATTGGAACCCTGGTCTACGTGTTACACCGCCATAGATCGTAGGCAACATATTGTTCAAGGTAACAGCTGATGATTTGTACTTGCTTAGTCGTACCCTTCCCTCTGCGAATGGGGTGATTACACCGTTGTTAAAGCTTGTGTATAGTGAGTGTATCCTCGACATGTTTAAACCCCATCAAAAAAATTATCTAACCATTCTCCATCGCCAAAGTTGTAGTATCTTCCTTCTTGTCCATCGTATTGCTTTGCTTCTGCTTTAAGTCTACGCATCTCTGCCATTAATCCTGCTAATAAAGATGTACTACCTGTTATACTATAGCATATCTTTGCTGCAATTGCAAGGGCTAGTAGCTCAGAAAAGCTTGTGTCAAATAACTGGGTGTCTTCCTCATCGCTAATATAGATTAGTTTAGGTGAGGTTTCATTCGTACGTAAGACGCTTCCTTCTATTACATAGTCTTGGGACGCTCCGTATAGTTTTAATACACGTAAACAATCTGTTGGTAGTTGGTACTCGTAGCTGTATTCAAAGGCAGGAGTACTTGTTAAGAGTTGAAGTGCTTCTCTTTTAATAGCAAAGTTCCACGGATGGGAACGTAATAATTCTTTTCTCTGGACGTCATACACTAAGTTGCAGTGACGGCCTTCCTTCGTATCTTCTGTTAAGGAAGTTATTGTATCTGCTCCGAGCCTTATCAATGCGTTATTACATATACTTACTTTTGATGTCATGTATGTTCTCCTTATATAGTCGGGGCTCACGGGTACAATCCCGATATTGCCCCTGTGTTAGTGATTAGTCTATTACGTATTCTACGTCTAGTCTTAGATCACCTGCTGCAGCTGTTGCCGCTGCTGTTTCGATGGTTACAGACACGTATGCCCAACCACCTGGGTTACTAGAAAGACCGCCGTCTTCCCAAACCTCTTTGTTGTTTTTGAAGTCTCTCGCTTCATATCCAACTTCTAGGCCAGAAGATGCTGACTGTAGATCTGTGATCGCTGTAGCGAAACAGTCTCTGTCTATTACATCTCCAACGCTTACACCTATCCCGTTGTCACCGCCGTAGTATAGTCCTACGTCAGCAGCTAGGGCTGGTGAGCCATTTGAGTCTAGATCGTCGTTGAATAATTTAATCGAAAGGATCTTCGCGTTCATTGGTACAAGCGCTACGTGTACGATATCGTTATCGTCTATATCGCCTGTTCCTAGAGTTATGATACCCTTAGCTATACGCTTAACACCGTGTAGGTCTTTAGCATCTTCTAGGATACCAGCTCTAAAGTTTGTTATTATATCTGAATAAACAGCCATTGTGATTACCTCTTAATTAGATTATGTATAAAGAATACTAACAACTAGTTCTTCTTCCATACGTACTGCGCCGAATGATGACCTTACATGTACTTGCATGTTGTGGTTCTTATCAGCACGCTCAGAGATGTTAACCTTAAGTTGGTCAGCAACGCCTAGTTTAACTGCTTCAGGAGCAAATACTAGTGCATTTTTATCTGACCCTACATCAGGTATCCTGTTGTTTATTATGAACTTCATACCCATGAATGTATCAACTTCACCGCGTACAAGAGCTTTAACAGTGTTTGTGTCAATACTTTGTATTTCAGATTCAGCTAATAGATCTTCAAGTCCGTCAGCGCCCATGATTATTGTCAAAGGACCGTCATACTCATTTGATAAGAAGATCTTCTTACATTGGTTTAGTTTTTCAAATGTTAGACCTGTACCACCTGCAGCGATTTGCTGGTTAGATGTGTCGAAGCCTACAGTTGTCGAACCGTCAGCACCTGCCGCTGCGTTGCCGTAGAGTGCATCAATAATGATGTCATCCATCTTACGACCCATACCGTTAGATAACTTAACAGCGTAGTTATTTGTTGGCTCAATCAACATTTTGATTTTGTCTTGGTGATCAAGCATTACTGCAGCTGTGTAGTCTTTAATTGTAAGCATACGCCTGCTGTGTGCTGGATCTGATAGGACTGTGTCTGCGTGTCTAGAGCTAACCTCTGCTACGTCGATTGATCCTATTCTTTCAAAGAAAGCTTTATCGCCGACAACTTTTTCCATGTCTACTAGACCCATTAACTTAGAACCTTTTTGTTCTAGGAGGTCGTGTATATTGGAGCTAAATTGTTGTACAAACGAATCTGTAATTGTTGCTACCATAGTTTTACCTATAATTATTTATTGTTAATGAAAATATTTTCGTTAGCTTTACCTGTTTCCAGGGGCCTCCTAGTAGTTACGCTACCACCCGATGCCTGTCTCAGGGAACCCGGCATAGTGGTTTATCCCATGTTTTCTGAATAAGCTTTACTAAACAGATCAGTCATACGCTTGACTGCCTCTTTATGTTCCGCAGACATTTTTCCATATTGTCCTTTGGCTAAATACTTATTCATGAATTCTGTGTCTTTCTTAAGACGAGAGATTTCTTCTTGTGCTTCAGAAGGTGTGACGCCAAATACGTTACGTTTATCTGAGCCAATGATCTTATCTTCGCCTAAGTCTTTACCTAGTTTAGCAAATGCTTTTATAACCGCTGGGTTATTACCTAAGCCAGATTGATTAATAGCTTGGAGCAATTCGTCTCCTCCATACTGCTTAATCGTATTCTTTGCTATGTTCAAACGTGATTCAAACGCATCACCAAACTCTGACATAAGGGCTTGCTTAGCTTCTTCAGCCGCAATCTTAGCCTGTTGTTGGTACGACTCGTGTATCTCACGCTGATACTCTACTAGTTTATCTGATAATACTTTAGCTTGTTCCTTAGATAGGTTAGCATCGTAGAAAGCAGACTGGTATCTTTCCTGGTCTGTTAGTTCATCTGACATAACATACCCGGTTGATTCTTCTGGTCGGCCTGTCTTCACTGCAAACTTATCGAAGTCTTCTTTACTAAAGTCTTCAATCTTTTTACCTATTAATTTCTCTGCGTTAATCGCACTACGTATTACATCGTTAATGCTTTTACCTTTGAACTTCTCCACGAATGTAGAGTTCTTAAGTTCCTCATCGAGAGAATCTAACCAACTAACTGGTTCACTCTCTTCTTTGTTTACATCTTCTTTTACTTCTTCCACAACTTCTGCTGTGTCTTCAGTTAGTAGATCCTTTTGTTCAACTGTCCCCTCATTACTGCTTTCATGAGCCACAGTCGCTTCTTCAACTACTGTATCTTCTACAATAGCTTCAGAGACTTGGTTGTTCATTTCTTCAGACATCTTACATATCCTCATAATTAATTAGATTAGTCTTGTTGTTGAAAAGATCTATTGCTTCTTGTGGCTTCATAAAGCTTAAGATGCGTAATAAAACTCTTCTCCTTCCTTCGTTAAACGCTGTGTTATACTGATTGTCTGGTGTATAACTAGGCGTCATAAACCCACAAAAGTCCATCAAGTCTTTTAATACTTTCTGTCCCTCTGGAGTTCCGAATACTTGTTTATAAAGTCTTGCTTTATTTGTATTTAAATTACTCATTGCCCCCTCCGAGTAAATCATTTAATGCTGGTCCGCCTTGCTTAGCAATGTTACTCATCTGTTCTGCTTGGTTAAGAGCTTGTTGCTGTTGCATTTGCTGCTCACGTGCTTGGCGTATGTTAGCGATATCATTAGACGAACGAAGTACAGAGATGTCTAATCCTGTAGCTTCTGCCATTTTAGCCATGACTTCGTCGATATTAACTATGTCTAATGAATCTGGTTTCATTTGTATAAGTGGCCCTACTGACTGTAAGAACCTACCTAATGCTTGTATCTCACCAGCTTTCTGTAATCTGATCAGAGGTGATTTATATTCAATCTTGAGTGACGACTTACTTAATTCTTGTGGTACCTCGCCAACTTTATTACTACGTACTAGAAGACCAAATACTCTTTTCATTAGAGGGTTTAGGAATTCTGATTGTATACGTACAATATGTGGAGAAAGGAGTCTTAGTTTCTCTTCTTGTCTCTGTAGCTGCTCTGTTGCTGTAGCCGGTGTTCCTTCTCTAAACATCAATGGATCGATGAAGAAAGCATTGCGGATACTTGCTTGTCTCTGCTGTAAGAGTTCTACTCCTACGCCTAGACTTCCGCCTACATTAAGTGGCGCTACTCTTGGTGTACCATCGAGGCCGTTGATACCTCCTATGATCATTCCATTTGGACGTGCCTCCAGCGGCATCATTACTCCGTCATCTGCTACAAGTAGAGGGGGAGATGTCTGTAGCTGCGCTGAACGGATTATGCTCTTTGACATCGCGTTGATCATCCTTATGTCGGATAGTGCGTGCCACGCGGGAGACCGCCCATATACCTCACCAGCTAGTTTTTCGAAACGTGCTACTACGTATGGCATTTCCATGAAGCCACCTTTAGACACGACGTGCTGGTTCTTAACATCTATATATACACTTGAAATAGGGAATTTCTTATTCTTCTCTGGTTCGTCCTTAAGATCTATCTTAGGTAACGCTGCGTGTATGAAATCGTATTTCTCATCTGGGTTACGTTCCACATCCTCTAGTAGTCTCGGGTGTAGGTTGTCTGCTCCCCACATCTGGACTGCTTGGCGTGGTGTTAACTTGAACTTTCTAAAGACAGTGTCTACTTGTCCGTATGCATTCTCACCTATGAAGATCTCAGAGAGGTGTAAGGTAGCGAAGTTTATCTTACCTGTATCGTCCTCTTCAATAAACATGACTGCTGTTCCAAAGCATACAAGGGAGAGATAGAACTCATGTGCTTGTCCTTGGAAAGATCCAGTTGTGCTATTCAATACTTTAACTAATTCTTTCTTTGCTTGCGATAGAAAACGCTTAGACGCGTCTGTCATTATGCTAATATCTTCAAATGCTAGATCAAACCAATCAGACGATGCATTTGTTACGCCGCCGTGTAAGGTAGCTGATAGCAATTGATTAGCATGTATCGCAGTAGTATCGTATAATTTCTTATTTCTAACGTCTCCTGGTGAACGTTCTATATCGAAGTCTACTCTGTTAGGCATGACGTAATCACCTAGTACTTGCCAGGTGCTATTGTAGTTTGAACGTTGGGATTCAATCTTACTAAATCTATCTAATAAATTCTTTGCTAGTGACATATTACTCCCCTAATAATGTAGGTGTGTTTACCTGTGCTTGCTGATCTGTTGGAGATGTAAAACGAGTGGTAAGTGTATTGACTTGACCTTTTGTATCTAGTAGTAATGCGCGCTTTCTTTTCTCTGCTTCTACTTCACTTTCGTTTGTTATCTGTGATGCTGATAGTATCTCTGGTGCTGCTGGAGCATCTCCTGTGTCTACGTTTGTTACTGTGGTAGGTGTTAATACTGGAGAGCTCTTAGAACTTAATGATGAAACAGCTCCGATTACAGAGCCGACTGTGCTGATAATAGTTCCAAGGCTTATCCCGCCTGCTGCTGTTCCCCCGGCTGCAGCTCCTATACCTACGAGTGGTGCTATTGCTGCCATCCTAATCTCCTAAAAGTGTTGGTGCGGTGTCTGTTTCTGTGCTTTGTTTCAGTGCCGCTTTCTTTTTATTTGCTGTAGTTAAAGCTAATACATCGTCTGATGCTGCTTTTGTTGATTCTGTTGATACTACTGGAGCGGCTGGTGCTACTTCTGGCGCTGGTGCGGGTGCTGCTACTTTAGGTGCGCCTCCAAATATTCCTCCCATTCTTCCTCCTTATATAAGCTTATCCTCGAGTCTGTACTCAGTATATCATACTTTTTAGACTTTGTCAACCCCTATATGTCAAATTCGTTATATTCGGTGTTTATTACCCATTTATGCCTAGGGATTCCCATCATGTTATCAGCCTTGTCTATACCTAGTATCAGATATCTAAATGCGTCTGCACCATGTGAGAACTTGTTGTGGGCTGGCTGGTCTAACATCACACCTTCCTTCTTACTGACCTTAGCTTGGTAGTTCTCAAGTGCTTCTAGTCCTTCTTTTGTAGAACCTGTATTGAATTTACAGTTAGGAAACGCCGCTTGTACTGCAGATATTCCTTGGTTAACCCCTGTTTTAGGGAGGACTTGTACATTAAACCCCTGGTTTTTAAACTGATCTCGTATAGAATAGTCTGTATTTATCTTCAATTGTACAGCATCATGAGGTAGGAAGTGCTTACGATATACATATCCCCTACCATTTAGCATATTAAATGCCTCTTCTAACCTACAGTTCTGCTTCTGCCAGTAGTCAATTAGTACGATTTGTTTGTTTATTTTCTGAGCAAACCATACTGCGGTAGTGTCTCGTCCTAGATCCCACGCTGTATATACTGGGAACTTAGGATCGTAATAGAACTCCCCTACTCTCCCCTGTTCTTTAGCCCGCTGTATTAGCTCGAGGTAGTATCGATTCGAGAAGTCTGCTTCGAAGTTACACATATACTCTTGCTCGAACTGAGCCTCAAGCATATTCATTTTCATTTCTTTTATATCCTGGTCAGAGAAGACGTCAGTGTCTTCGACTGTATACTTCCTCGCACTCCATAGTTCTGGATTATCTTTCTCGTATTCGGCTGCCATATCATACATCTCGTATAGACCATCATGCCCCTTCGGTGTTCCCATTATTACACAGAACCCTTTCCGGTCCGTCAACGTTGGATATATAACTTCACCCCATGCGTCCTTTTGTATATCCCCATACTCATCCATAACTATTCCATCGAAGTACATACCACGAACACGACCAGGTTCTTTAAGACCTAGTACGTATATGTGAGCATTATTATGTTCAAAGGTAATTATTTTCTTTTGGTTGTTGATACGGATACCGGGTAATCCCTCTAGGCATTGTATGAATTCAGGCCACGCTATCTTTTCACCTTGTTCCCCTTCTGGTGAGAAGTACGCATACTGCGGACGTACCTTCGTATCTTGTAGTGCTTTGATTACTAACATACGTACAGCTAGATATGTCTTCCCAAACCTACGGTGCATTACCCAAACTTTGAATCTCGCCGGGTCTGTTAATAGTTTTTTCTGGAATTCTCGCGGTTCAAATCTAAATGTTGCCATGCTCTCCTCGTCTTGGCTCTAGTATAACATATTAATCTAATTTTGTCAAGTATTTTAATAAATCCATTTTAAAGCCCGTAGAGCGTCGAAATATATGGTTCGGCTATGTTCATACCCAAAGAGGGTGTTTCGCTTCTCTAAGGTACCAAATATCCTCAGCAATGACTATTTCAATATACCAGTGTGCCCTTGTGGTACACGTAAACGTATTAGACTCGCTTCGCTCTGAAAAAATATTCAACTAATTCCTTTACACCTATTGACAAACATTTAAATCTATGCTACCCTCTCTATATAAGAATCTGTAAGGATAAGATTCTTACAGTTTATAAGAGAGAGAAAGAACTAGTAAGAAACTAGTTCTACCTATAGTAAACCGTAAGAGTCTTTAAGAAACGGGAAGTAGTTAATAAGAATCTGTAAGCTGTCAGATTCTTATAAGGAGGAGAATAAGATTCTTAAAGGGAAGGACTTAAGAAGTATCGTGAAGTACTGTGAGAGATAACTTCAGATAAATCTTTCGTTACTCTATTGACAAGCGAGATTAAGCATGCTATAATGAAAGAGTGAAAAGAAGAATGAGGTTCACGTGAAAAAGAAACTAATCAAACTAGTGGGTAAGATCAAGATTCTTATCGGCAAGGGTCTTATCGGATTCGGTAAGCTTCTTGTTAAACTAGGAAAGAAAATAGGATAGATGGTTATGCGAGAAACGGATGCGAGATTAGAACTCTTAGAAGTCTGGCTTCGAGATCCCGAGTATCGCGAATCATTTAGAACGTGGCTCGCAGAGCATTACGAGATTCATAAGGACCTAGAAGTTTTTTTCTATGGTGTAGATCTTTTAGATCGAATAGAGGGCGAGATTTCATATGCCCGGAAGTACTAGGAACGTGACGTCGATAGACTAACGTGTAGCCCAATAGAAACCGAAAAAATTATATAAGACATAAATAAGTATCAGAGACAGCGTGGCGTGTAAGGCGTGAGGAAGGACGGAGGTGCTGTCAACTTTTAAGGAGTAGGACTCCGAGATTATCAGATAAATAAGGAGTAGAAGTATCATAAGATTCTGTAAGAGATATCTTCGATCTAAACTCTCAGATACTCTATAGGATTATTCCCCGCGAGATCTGCATAAAGTAGCATATGGTTTCTGGCAGAGCTATCTTTGGGATAAACCCTGTATACTCTGCAGGGATTAAGATTCTAATCACCGCAAACCGTCAGATTCAAAAAGTAAAAATTATTCATAGGGTCCCGTCGATATCCTACTTGCAGAGGTAAGTCCTTTTTTTGGTACCCCCTGTAAGAATACTATAGGAGAGGGGGCCCCCTAGGCGGGTACTCATATAGAGGGGTGACCTATAGGGGAGGCTCTTTACCCTGGCAGTATCTTATATGGGAGGCATAAGTTTCCGACAGGTGGGAGCAACCGGTATGATGTACCGTGATTCTTACTGGCGAGATTCCGATACCGGCTGGAATCCCTGGTATCTAGGGACTTAGGGGCGTGATACTGCAGTGCAACAACCGTACAATACCGTAGTACCGACGGACTCTTATTGTGTGTTTATATAAGGGGGTTAACGGTCTTTTAGAGTGTTTAGTGAAGTAGCATATAGAATCTGTGAGAGGTATCTTCTCCCTAGAGCTAAGATACTCTAACGTGTGTGTCTCTTAAGAAGTATCAGACAGACGCAGTCAGAGATATCTTCGATACTCTTAAGAATCTTAAATGTGTGTTTTAGATCTGCAAGAAGTATCACCCAGCTTCTGGCAGAGATAGCTTCGCTACCCTGCAAGCTGAGTAGTTGACTAGGCAGGTTATAATGTGCTATAATATATCTAAGAAGCAGTCTACAAGCTGCTAAACTTACTTAATCAAGACTACTACGAAAGGATAGGATGATGATGATTACAAATTACCAACAATATCTACGAGCTCTCGAGGCCATAGACAAACTCTGGGATGCCGAGCCGAACACAATCGAAGCGACTAATCTCGATATCCTCGTTTCAGCAGTAGAAGATTACGAGCGTGAGCAGGGCTGGAATCTCGACTAAATAAACTGTTGACAGCGCATCTTATTCATGGGATACTATAAGTATGGATGAGGTTTATCCTCAGATATAAATAAATAAGGAGACTTATCATGGAACTATTTTCAACAGCATTAGAAACAGCATTAGGTATCGGCTTTACAGTCGGACTACTATATGCACTAATCATGTGCTTCATAGCATTTTTAAAGTAGGAGATGGATCATGTTAGTAGATAGAGAACTTCAACTCGAAGCAGCTAATGATAACGAGATTATTCTCGGTCATTCTAATAACGAAGTAACAATCAATAAGTTTAAGAACATAGCACGAGAAACTATCGATGAGTTTAAACTGTTGGTTAAGTATGCACAAACAGATGAGCAAAGGCGAGATTACTGGGATCAGATAGTTGTTCTTCAGAAGTTAATTGAGTCAGACCCTTTTGATGTACAAGCATTCTTAAAACTAATAAGAGGGTAGGCATGAATGAGCAAGAGAAACAATTAAGAGATGCGATACGAACGAACGACATTAAGACAGTACGGTACTTGATAAAAGAGGGGGTAGATGTGAACAGAATTGATACATCAGGACATCCACTATTCATGTTAGCATTTAGGTTCAAACGAATACAGATTACGAAGCTCTTGATTAAAGCAGGGGCTGATGTAAACATACAGAATCGTGATGGTCTTACGTTGTTAATGTTAGCAGCATTCCACGGATATAAAGATATTATTACACTAGTACTCAAGGCAGGAGCCGATGTTAATATACGAGCTGAGCAAGCTGGTATCACTGCCTTAGGCATAGCAGCGCGTCGATGTGGTACAGATATAGTTAGACTACTGCTTAAGAATGGTGCTGATCTGAATCGAGCTGACATACATGGCACGACGCCGTTAGTCTGGGCATCTTTGAGGTGTGATATAGACTTAGTTAAATTACTCTTAAAGCACGGAGCTGATCCTAAACTAGAGGACCCAAAACAAACTACGTCTTTATATTATGCAATCAAATTCGACCAGCCAGAGATAGTTAAACTATTGATTGATGCCGGTGCTAAGAGGTAATTAATTAGAGGAGATAACAATGACACATAAAAGAAACTTAGATGAGATAGCAGACTTACTAATGGATGATGGATTCTTCCACGAGTATATGAACGAAGCAACACAACAGTATCTTAAGAAGGAGATGACACGCACTCAGTACTTAGATCTAGTGTATGACTGTCTCGAGATTCGAGATCCGCTTGATGAGTTGGACGATAACACTCGCCAGTTACTTGATGACCTCGGCTTTGATATTATAATAACAATGGAAGACGAGGATGATGATGATTAATCCTTGACATGCCTAGGATATCATGCCATACTTAAGGTAGATAAGGAGAGGAGACTTACAATGAAGAACTCTACATTAATTACAATACTAGTTGTCTCGATGTACATAATCTTTGCGAGCTTTGCTGATGCGAGTGAACGTACATTTGAGAGGAGATACAACGTTACCTTACACGAGGAGATATCACCTACTACCAATAAGGAATTCCTACGTGTACTTAAGGAAGCTACATCTCGTGATGTCATAGTCGTAGACATAGACTCGCCGGGTGGTATGGTAACTGTACTTAATGAGTATACTAAACTAATTAACGAGAAGGATCTATACATAATAGCGACAGTAAGACAGGGTAATCTCGCAGCCAGCTGTGCCGCAGTACTATTAAACATCGCGGACAAACAGGTTGTTGAGCCAACAGCTACAGTATTATTTCACCTACCTTTCATACCACTTGAGACAGTTAAGTATGGAATACAATTCTTTAGAGACGCTGATTATTCAGAAGACTTTACGGAGGATCATATGTATTTATCTATGGATGAGATACTTAAGGAAGGTGATGATTGGAATTCTTACCTGATGGGCCATGATATTATCTATACAGGTGAGGAATATATGGACCTATACGAGGAGGTATACCATGATAGCACTAGCTAAAGTAGTATTCGTGTTCGGATTGTATGCAATACTAGCAACATTTATAGCAAGGAGATAGGTATGATTACTATATTAACACATCCAGATGAGCGACTGACTAAGTATTGTATGCATGTAACAGTTGTAACACCTGAAGTAAGACACGAGATAATAAGAATGCTTACTGCTATGCACATGAACAATGGGATAGGACTAGCAGCACCACAGTTAGGTATAGCGAAGAGGATTATTGTTATCAACATGGATCTTATAGAAGATAAGCCAGCTAAGATGGAGGGTAACGCAGTGTTTATTGATCCTTATATTACAGTGAAGGAAGGAGATACCTACTTACATAAGGAACAATGTCTGTCAATACCAGGTGTAACTGTCGAGGTACCGAGATACCCAGAGGTTAAGGTAGCTTATACAAATCTCGAGGGCAGGCGTGAGTTCATTGTAGCACGTGGCCTGTTCGCTGCGGTATTACAGCACGAGATCGATCACATCGAGGGGAAACTAATCATTGATTATTTAAATAAAGGTAGGCCGGTTGACTTCCTTGATTAATCATGGTATAATAATATTAACGGAGGAATCATGGATAAATATGACACATCAAAAGCATTAGAAGCTAAGAAAGCTAAGGCAGAATTGATTAAGAAACATACGCCTAAGCTCTTGACTGAGCAACAGACTGCTCACCTAGAATCCATGAAGAAGATAGCACGTACACTAACAGAAGCTAACCCAGATTCATATCAACTACACCCTATACTACCCTACATACACGATGATTACTGTGGGCTACACGTGCCTGCTAATCTCGTAATACTTGCGAAGAAAGATTATAAAGAGGGTGAAGTAAACGACATGCAGGGTGGTATATATCTCGAGAATATATTAAAAGATAAGACACTAAGATACAAAGGTAAGTTCCTTAAAGGAGTAAGGCAGGAGTTCCCGAAGCTTAAGAAGCAGAAGGAGGAGGCTAAGAAGGAAGGATTCCAAGCAGTGATAGCAGACCTAAGAGCTAAGCACGGTGATAAGATGGACGAGATTATTAAGGACATCATGTTCATGGCCGAGGATCGTAATGAGTTCCTCAAGTATGCAGATAAATTCTTACCATACTACAAGCCAAAGCTGCAGTCTATTGAATCAAACATCAAGGAAGATAAGACGATTAAGATAGAGGTGGTCGGTCTCGATACCGATACTAAATTAATTAATGTTAGTCCGGAGGAAGAAGATGATGATAAGTAAAGCACTACTTAAAACAGTAGCAAGTCCTTATTGTAAACTAGACCTCGAAGAACTAGCGGAGGATCTAAATAATTTTTTTCCTAGGTTTGGTATCACTACAATTCAACGAGCAGCTGGGTTTATATCTCAAGTAGCCCATGAAACAGGTGGATTTACCTGGCTTACAGAGCTCGGAGGACGTAGGTATTTTAATAAGTATGAGCCTGGTACAAAGATAGGTAAGAGATTAGGTAACACAATCAAAGGGGATGGCTATGCATTCAGAGGACGTGGCCTGATCCAACTAACTGGTAGATATAACTATACTAAATTCAATGAGTGGTTAGAAGATAATGGATATGATTACGATAACGTAGTACTAAATCCAGACAGTGTATCACACCTACCACTGGCATTACTAGCTGCATTATGGTACTGGGACTCACGTGATTTAAATAATTATTGTGATAGAGATGACATAAAAAGCTTGACTAAAAGGATTAACGGTGGGTTTAACGGGTATTCAGATAGGGTATCCAAGTATAAGAAACTAATACAGGAACTAGTATGAGTAGAGTATGCCTGAAATGTAAAGTAGAAAAACCTTTAGAGTGTTTTTATAAGAAACATGCCGGACGTTATGGCCGTGTTGCTAGGTGTAAATCTTGTATGAACAAGGAGTCAAAGGAGTACTATTATAGTGAACGAGGACGAGCTGCTCGTAAGCGTGCTTTAGAAGATAAAGTCTTACAACAGAATAAACGTAGGTATATATATAAGAAAAGGTATGGTATTACAATAGAACAATACGATAAGATGTACGCCGAACAGGATGGGAAGTGTCTAATCTGTAAGAAGGAGTGTAGGACTTACGATAAACTAACGGTAGACCATGACCACTCAACAGGTGAGTTCAGAGGATTACTCTGCTCCGTATGTAACCGGGGATTGGGTATGTTCTACGATAATACTAAATTACTTGAGCAGGCTATTAAATATCTTGACTTGACTAACGAAGGGGGTTACAATGGTATTAAGGATAGAGTAGAGAAGTATTCTAAACTGATACAAGAACTAAGATAAGGAGTCTTTATGTCATATAACGGTACAAAATATGAAGATCGATTACATATAGTTAAGTCTATCATACGCGGCTTCATGCAACAGGATGGACTAACACGCTCACAAGGTATAGGGCTCGCTGATCTACACACAGCTGTTATGAAACTATCATCTACAAAGGATGAACCAGATACCGCTAAGTTATGGACACTTGTTCGTGAGAGTATAAGGTTTACATATAGATATATCCTGTATGTCAATACAAATTTCCAAGGGACAGATACGTTACGAGACTCAATAGATTTATTAAGACTGATAGAAACAAAACTATCTACCCAGAAACTACATGCTATCGACATGCACTATGGTGCTAGTTACATAGAGGATTGGGTTAACGTAATACGTGTGACACTTCCTAAATTCCCACACATCTCCCTTCCTGAGGAGAGTGAGGATCCTTTCGCTGATGAGTTGTATAATCTTAGCGTGTCTTATAATAAAGATCTAGAGGAGCAGAAGCTACAGCCTCGTAAGACATTAAGTAAGACAGTTAAGTTACTAGGTAAGTTTAACAAGCCGAGTCAGTTAGTAGAAGAACTAGATAAATATGTAGTGGATCAGCACGAAGTTAAGAAAGCTATCTCAATGCATTTATTTAACCACTACAAGGGAACCATTAGAGATAAAGATCTGAAGAAAGAGAACCTACTAATCATAGGTGAGACAGGTACAGGTAAGACGTATACTGTTGAGACCGCAGCTCAGATTCTAAATAAGAAGTTAAAGGTTATGGACGTTACATCTTTTACAAGTGAGGGGTACGTAGGTAACTCATTGGGTGATTTCTTAGGTGCGTTAATTAAAGAGGCGTCGGAATTAAAGAATGGTTTTGCAGATATGATCTTATTCATAGACGAGTTTGATAAGCTTGCGTCAGGTATGGATGTGATCAGTAAAGTACAGGAGGAGTTATTAACTTTGATCGAAGGTAAATCTAAACTGGTTGAGCCAGGTGGTAGAGCTACGATGATGAGCGTAGACTATAGAGACCTATGTATTATTCTTGGCGGTGCATTTACTTCTACCATAGAGAAGAAGAGCCAAGGCTCTAGTAAATCTATCGGGTTTAAATACGAGGAAGATAAAGGTAGATCAGAGTTGACAAGACTAGATCACGATGATATAATTAAACACGGGATTAAACGTGAGTTAGTAGGTAGGATAGGTAACATCGTACAGACACAACCTCTATCTGAGGATGCTATACGTAGGATCATTACTGAGCCTAAGAATTGTATACTAGAATACTATACTAAGATGTTTAAGATACACGGGATAGATGACAAAGTATCTGATGAAGATATACAGATACTTGTTGATAAGTCTAAGGAGTTTGATCTTGGTGCTCGTGGTCTATGGGCTGCGGCGCAGTATCACTTTGCTAATAGGTTATATTATTAGGAGGGAGATATGGACAAGAGCATGCAATTGGAATTAGATCAAGGAGCTAGGTTACTCGCAGGATTGTTACACGAATCAATCAATAGTGTAGTACATGCTTCTAGATTTAAAGCTGTATATTCCACCTATGTAGGTAGTCTTACAGCGATAGAGCTTAAGTATTTAGATAGACAAATACATAAGCATTTTAGAGAACACTCATTAAAGGAGGAGAATGATGAGTAATTATGGTAAGAAATCTGATAAGGATTTTGTAGGTCGTCTATATATTAACAAGACTAAGAAGGATGGTACTCCATTAAAGGCGCCATACCTACGTGGGTTTGTTGAGATAGATGGAGTCAAGCACAATCTTGTTGGATTTTATTCAGACAAAACCAGCAGCTTCGGCATGGCCATTGATAAGAATGACAAAGGCGGAAGCAAAAAGATAACTAAAAAGACGGATGATTTTCCATTCGCATAAGGAGGTAATCTTGTATCTCTTGGGTGGGCTTCGGCCCGCCCTCGTATTTTAAGGAGTAAGTATGTCATCAGCAACTATAATATATACCAGACTTAAGAGACTATGTGGTGATGATTCATTAGCACTGAAGCTATCTAAAGAATTTAAATTACTTTCAACAGGTGTACGTAAGAAGTATAACAATATGAAAGTGAGCTATAAAGGAGATGTTTATGACTCATTAAGTGAGGCATATGCGAGTTATATACTGAATGATATGCTTAAGAAGAAACAGATTAAGAAGATAGAGAGACAGATTAAATATCCATTACTTAATATGGATGGTAAGAAAACTATGAGATATGTAGCTGACTTTGTAGTAACAGGTAACTCAGGTGAGGAGTATATCCTAGATATCAAAGGCAGACTAACAGCAGATAATAAAATTAAATACGCATACTTCACGTATGTATATAATAAAAAGATTCACTTAGTATTCACGAGCGGCGCGGACAAATTTAAATTAGATTTTATAAAATAGAGAGGGGACATGGCTACACATTTATTCGATAGTCCTAATGAGGAGTGGCTACAACTACGTAAGAATTATATAACAGCAACAGAGATGGCCTGTCTATTCAAGATGGGGTACAAGAGTGCGGGTAAATTAATGGAAGAGAAGATGACTCTCGACCACCGTATTATTAAGAATGAATACATGATCATTGGTAATATACTTGAGCCAGCTGTACTAAATTGTTTTAAATATAGAATGGGTATGGATGTAGGACCAGCACACCCAAGTAAGATTGTAATGCTTACCGATGATGAGCATCGTATTAGCTCTACACCTGACGGGGTATTCTACACAGACTCAGGTCACCAATTGATTGAGTGCAAGACCACGCATAGAAAGATAGATGAGTGGTTAGATAAACTACCCGACAATTATAATATACAAGTACATGTTCAACTACTAACAGCGGATCTCGATGTGTGTATGATAGGGTGTATGCAGTACGAATACCCACTACCCTTCGTAGCCTACAAAGTTAAACGCAACAAAAGGATTGACGCTATACTACAGAAGGAAGCTAAAAGATTCTGGGATTGTTTCGATAACGATAAGGTATTCGAGGCTGATCTCGAACTGAAAAAAGAGCTAAAGATTTTACTTGCAGAGTCTTGCGAATTGGTATACACTAATAGATAAGAACAGTAGACGGGGGTTATAATGTTTACTATATTAACAGTGTTACTAATATGTTTCATACATACTATGGTAATAGGCTTCATGGTACTACATGAAGAACACTTCAAGCTACTTGCTAAGAAGTTTAAGGAATTCATTGAGACAATTAGGAGGGGATCGTGAACGAGAATATATTATATGTAAAGATATTAGATAGATTAGTTTTGGATTCAAAAGATCCTAAGTATTCAGAAGAGATACTAACTCTATTAGAGGATGAGATATCACAACAGTATCTCGAACTCTTATGTAGATATGCCGAGATGGATTACGATTCACTCGTACATAAACTGAAACTAAATCTAATACATACGAGCTTAGTTAATATGAATCAGAAATTATAGGAGGATACCATGATGCAACTTAAAGAGTTTACAATTATACTACAGAACTTATTGAATAGGTCTGTTGATATAGAGATAGCAGATGCGACACGTAACAAACGTGATGTATCGCTGGATAAAGTAGAGGAAAGACTCGATGCTTTGTTCCAGATTGCAGGTAAAAGAATTAAACAACATAGTGATAGGTTAGGCAGCCATGAATAAAGTCTATGTCATTGATATAGAGACCAATGGTTTTCTACATGAGTTCGATACTATCTGGTGTATAGTAATGAAGGATGTAGATACTGGTGAGGTACTTAAGTTCGGGCCGTCTGAACTAGAGAAGGCTAAGGATTTATTAGTAGGAGCTAAGGGATTAATAGGCCATAACATTATTATGTTTGACCTACCCGCTCTTAACAAACACCTCGGTCTTAACCTTAGTGTATTTAATAAACATATCTTTGATACTCTTATAGCTTCTAGGTTACTACAACCTGACCGAGATGGTGGGCATAGCCTTGATGCTTGGGGTAGTAGAGTAGGTAAAAGTAAACTAGACTTCACAGACTTCTCTACTTATTCTGATGAGATGTTAACCTATTGTGCGCGAGACGTTGATGTATGTCATATTATATTCTCACACGTGAAAGAGGATATCAGAACACAGTATGATGCATTTAAATTAGAGCAAGAGTTTGCTCAGATTATACAGTATCAGGTTGATAACGGGTTCACGTTAGATATCTCAAAGGTAACTAAACTTTACAATGAGCTCGAAGATGAATACAATACTTTACATTGTGAGCTTAAAGAATTATTACCTTCAGTTAAAGATACTACACATTATAATAAAGTAGTTAAGGATGGCTTACTTCTCAATGAAGATACAAAGGGCTATACTTATGAGACAGCTAAGACAAAGAAGATTACATATAAAGAGTTTAAATATGAGGAGCCTAACCCAGGATCTCGTAAACAATTAATAGATTATTTTATTTCCAAAGGGTGGCAGCCTAAGGAATATACTGAGAAGAATACACCTAAGATATCTGAGACTATCTTAGCAGGGATGCAGTATCCCGAAGCACGTAAGGCAGCTCGTATGTTTAGACTACAGAAACAGATGGGTATGATCCAGAATGATACAGGTGGTGGTTGGTTGAACTATGTCAGAGATGGAAAGGTACACGGGGATGTTATAACATGTGGCGCTAACACACGTAGATGTACACACTCTAAACCTAACCTTGCACAGGTAGATAAGAAAGACATTCGTATGCGTGAGGTATGGGTACCACGTGAGGGATGGAAGTTAGTAGGGTGTGATGCCTCGGGTCTCGAGCTTAGGATTCTCGGACACTATCTTGCTCCGTTTGATCACGGACACTTTGCATACATCGCGTCTCAACCTAAGGAGAAGATGGATCTACACGAGGAGAATAGAAAAGTAATGGGTCTCATGTCTCGTGAGTCAGCGAAGACTGCTATCTACGCACTCGTATATGGTGCA
>CEPX01415169.1_pt1 | contig 26707 bp, 61 predicted proteins | sample 361361 | NCBI WGS metagenome assembly CEPX01 (sample SAMEA2619974, study PRJEB7988) | marine metagenome | biome: marine biome (ENVO:00000447); feature: mesopelagic zone (ENVO:00000213) & marine oxygen minimum zone (ENVO:01000065); material: "saline water (ENVO:00002010), including plankton...
GACAGATATTAAATAGTGTGTATAATAGAGCTTATGCGCTGTAAAGATAATAAGCTAATTAATGTATAGCATTTGTAGCCAAATGAAGAAAATCAGTATTTTCTATTACAAATTCTTCCGAAGTATTATTTACAACATGGAGATTTAATTGGGTTTTTTGTGTTGTTCTAAATTCCAAATACTTGTTATAACAATATTTTCCAAAATCATCGGCTTCACCTAATATAGATAATATATCTTTATTATCTATATGTACGCCTTTTCTTGTGTCATTAATTAGAAGCCAATCTTCCATTTTAATATAACTTTCGCTGGTGTCGCTCTGCATAAGATGATATGTTACAGGATTTTCAATAAATGTTTCCCTATCATTAGTTGAAAGACCCATGACATTGGTACCATTTTTAAGTTTAAAACAAAGTAAGCTTTTTTCAACCGTTGTTTTACTAAAGGTTGACTTTATATAATTTATAATTGAATTGTTCTGAATCATACATTTTTAACCTTTCTTCAAAATGTTTAAGAGCATAGTTTTTAGACCTCTTATGTTTAAGATCGTCCACTACATCAAAAATTGTTACTTCTGTCTTTTGTTCGTTTCTTCGGAGGCCTCTTCCGATACTCTGAAATACCCGTATCCTAGATTTTGAAGGAGAACAAAATACAACATTGTTAAGATTAGGTATATCAACACCAGTTGAGTATGTGCCATACGAAGCCACGATAATAGCATTTGTATCTTTCTCAACAGCATTTCTTATTTCTTCCCTTTCCTCAGCTGAAACTTTTCCATATACAAAATGAATATTTTTATTTTTTAAATTACCCTTTTCAACTTCCTTACATATATGTTCAAGCAAGGGTTTGCCGTGTTTCTCTACAAATTGAAATAATATAAGAGAATTGCCTTCTAGGTTGCAGGCTAAATTTTTAATATAATTTAATCTAGTTTTGTTCCTTACTATCCAATCAATTTCCTCCTGGTAACTTCTCTCATTCTCATAAACATATTTGCAATCCTCTGGTTTATATTTTAATGATATAATCTTAATATCTAGATCAGCAAGCACTTTTTTATCTATTAGCTTTTTTGTCGTAGTAACTTTATATATTTTGCCGAAAAGTCCTTCTAACACCAACTTATGAGACTGGGCCTTATCTATAGTGCCAGTGAATCCATATCTATAAGGACAAGAAACAAGTTTTGTCATTATAGAGGTTAGAGATTTTGCTTTAAATAAATGAGCTTCATCACCTATTACAACATCAAATTTGTCAAACCATTTGCGGTCTAATCTATGTATAGACTGCCAAGTTGAAATAACAATATCAGCAGTACTATCTCTGTTCTTTCCTCTCGATATTGTCTCCATATTTAGTACATTATTATCATTCATATAATCAATAAAGTCGGTCCTCATCTGTTCTACTAACGAAAGTTGAGGTACAATAATAAGAATTTTATGACCTTTTGTATTATGATATCTTGATAATAAATAGATTATGAACGATTTACCAGAGGCTGTAGGACAGAGTAATAAACTCCTTCGATTATTGATTGTATGGACAAGAGCTTCGTTTTGATAATCTCTTATATTATGTTTCGTCTTTAAATGTTTGGATAATTCATATCCAAAATTATCATCAACAGATGTGTCAATCTTCAAATCATCATCAAGAATAATTTTATAATTTTGTTTTTTGGCAAACTCGATTACATGAGGTACTAATCCTGCATAAAGCATCTTTCTCATATAAGAGTAGATATGGATCGAACCATCCCAAGTCTTATTCTTATAATCTGGATGGAATCTGAATCCAGGCACCTTAAATGTAAATAATTCATACAACTCCATATGAATTCCAGCATCGCCGGTGTCTATCCTAACATAGACTTCATCTACTTTAATTATTCGTATTACATCCATTAATCACCGCGTTGGAATTTGAGGTAACTTACCATAGTATTTAACAAATAGGATCGGTTGTTTATAATTTTAATAATATCTTCCAATAAAGCAACCTTACTTTCTTGTTCAGCATATAATATCTTTTGTTCACAAATGTATGGGTCAGAATCAACCTTCCTAAGGATTTCATCCTTGGTTGTTAGTAATTCTGGAGCATCGTTTTTATAATAATCATATTTTTGACTTCGTTCGTAAGATAATCTATACTCAAAGGCCCTACTACTTTTATATTCCTTCATATATATTTCCCAATATTTAACATGTAATTGAGAGACCTTAGAACATTCGTGACCAATATCATTCTCATCAATTTTCTGATCTTCGGCCCACATCTTAATCAATTCATCACAACCCATAATATAATACTCCTACAGTGTACTTATAACAAACCTCTTGAAACGAAATGATGCCGTCGCTTCTGGATAAACAATATCCCCTTCTGTTACCGATAGTGGTATATCGGTGAGGGATACAGGAAACATATCTTCAAATTTTACGGATATATTGGGGTTTTTTGTACTATTTAAAATAATAAGTGTAGCGTCCGAAAAGATGCCTTCACCTATTGATTTTTGGGCCGCTATGATGTCCGCATGTTGATCAAAATTATCAGGGAAATCAATACCCAACATCCAACTTAATATTTCCGAATAATTATTTAGATTCTCATCCACCCTAAAGGAAACATTGAGTTCATTGTATTCCAAATGGTCACCATGGAAATGTTGAACCGAAAATGGATTCTGTACAGGAACACTCGTAGCTGTGACTCCTGGTATATTAGTTGTCTGTACAAAATACTGTACGTTAGGCAACCGGTTTATTGAAAACTGGAACCCTATAGGAGATAAGAAATTTTGATTTTCTATTTGTTGTACCATATTACCTCTACCTTTTTTTATTATTTATAATAGACTATTGTTATAAATAAGTAAAGCACATTCTTACAAGAGGTAGAGAAATGTTTAAGGTTAGTGAACACAGGACATACAATGACGCTAGAACAGAAACGGCTCATATATATTTTGGTACCGAACAGGCAGCTGAAGAATATGTTTCCCTAACATATAAAAAATATATTAGACTTACTTCTAGAGATGCATATGTTGTACAGGAATTGGATATTGTTGAGGTTCCAAACGAAGACCGATTCAACATTATATAAATAAGAAGGGTTACTACTTAATAGGTACGTGGGAGACCATGGTTAGTCTTCCGGGAGGCTGGTTGGCGGCTGCGGCCGGCCTCCCTAATATATTACAGGAGATTTCTATGAACGTTAGAACCTTAGCAAGAAAATTAAACACATGGCAATCAATATTAGGATTTCTAACTGTGGTTATTGGATTATATGCCGCAGCACCAGCAATAGGTTTGGAATTACCAAGGTTTGCTTGGGTGTCAGAAGTTGAAGCTTCAGAAGAAAAAATTGAACAACTTCATCTAAGAATGGAACGACTACACCTCAATGGACTGAATATGCAATGGAACGATATCGTTTCCCGCATAGCAGAACTTGAGGCGCGCTCGATTGTGGTTCCTTCCAAACTATCAATTATGGAAGAATTACTTAGAGATGAAATGATTAATCAGAGAGATTATATTAGGGAAATACAAGGAGGTATAAGGTAATTAACCTTAATAATAAGTATCAAAATTATTTCTATCCTCTGGAGTGTTATCCATAATACATCGGACAGCCTTTATCAACCACTTAGTTTCTGTATTAAGATTATGATCGTTTCGGCTCCAAAACAAAAAATCCTCAATTTTATTTTCTAGTTCCCATTCAGTCAACATTATTTTATCCTTAATGTAATTACTGCTAATGCTACACTAATAAGAAAAGCAACAGTAGCTATTTCATATCCACCGTGACCGCCAAATTGATAAATTAAATAAGAAAAACTCATAAAAAATACTGATAGTATTGTTGTGCAAATTAATCTAATCATTTTCTTTACTCCATTTCCACCACAAGATTAGTATCTTTAAAATCAATCATATCTACCTTATCTCCATGGAGTTCTTTTAGGTGGGCCCAGATATGCATATTATTCATACGCAATTGTTCACCACCTTTATTACATTTATAAACACTTCCAGAAAACCCATGGAAAAGATAATGGTTTTCTTCCTCTGTCACTTTTGTAATACCAGAATTCATTCGCCAACTATCGCCATCTAGATATCCTCCAGACCATCCAGCGAGAACTTTGTAGTATGAACTACATCCATCATTTATTTCAATTATTACCCAATTATCGGGGGTGTACATAATCTTTCCTTTCAAGTTTTGGCGCTCACGGTAGGAGTCGAACCTACGACCTAGGGATTAGAAGTCCCTCGCTCTAAATCCAGCTGAGCTACGTGAGCAATCTGTTCTTCTTAGAAGTTCGCTATCATTTTATTTATAATAGTTCGACTCCCAAAAAGACGGAGTGGAATGTGGTCCCAGAGGGATTTGAACCCCCGACAATACCGTTATGAGCGGCACGTTCTACCAACCTAAGCTATAGGACCTTTGTAACGGACACAATTTGTCTTGTTAATTTATTTTTTGTATCTTGAGCTTCAATGATTTCCTCAACCACTTTTGCACTAATACCAAACTGGTATAAGTGAGAACCATTATCGAATAACACTAGGTAATTGTACATTATTACCAATCAGGAGTAAAGGTGAAAGTTGGAACGTCTTCGGGGTCTTCCTCATCACAAAGTAGATCGATAATATAATCTGTACCATAAATACCTGTTTGACTAGTCACATATCCATCCTCGGTCCATTCCGCAATATCTGCTAGAACCGCATGGCCATCATCCTTAATACGATGGATAAACACGCGAGTTTCACCAGTTTCGGAGATATACTCGCCGAGATTAAACGTTTTATCAGGATTAATCATCTTCCTCTTCCTCGTAATAATTATCAGGTAAATTATTTACCCAACTACCCTTATCTATCCAATGCCAATCACTGGCATTTTTAATATCATAATTTGTCAAAATCCAACCCTCTTCAATATGTCGAATTACAACAGTACCGTCACCATCCCAAAATAGATATACCATGAGATCATCATTAACCAGATGATACTTTTTAACATTATGCATTTCAATCTTAGCATAACTACCGCAACATATTGTAGCGGCTAATAGATCGTCATCAACCCACTTTAGATAATCATCGTTTGGGACTTTTTCGATCATCTCACATTGCAAAACATTTTCAAGACTGAAATCACTCGTATTATATCCCCATCGGTAATCATTATCGTACCCAACAAAATGTTGTAGTAAGGCTTCACCAGCTTGTTCAGCAGAAAGGTTGTCTGGAGTAATTTCAAAACAAATCCTCATTGGTCTTCTTTCTCCAAATAATAATGATTTGGTTTAACCCAATTATCCTCATCTACCCAAGCCCAATCCATAGAATTTCTGACATTGGAATTTCCCAAAAACCAATCCTCTTCTAAGTGTCGAATTACAATTCTGTCGTCACATAGATATACCATAAGATTATCATTAACCAAATGAAATTTTCGAATTTCATCCATTTTAATCTTAGTATAAATTCCACAGCACATTGTAGCTGCTAATAGATCATCCTTTGTCATGGCACATTCCGAAACATTTTCAAGATCGAAATCTGTTGTGTCCCATCCCCATCGCCAATCAGGATCATCCCCTACAAAATAGTCAAGTAAAACCTCTCCGGCGTGTTCTGAATCAATTGTATCCGGACTAATTTCAATAGTAAACTTCATTGGTCTTCTACCTCTAGTATTGTTACGATAGCTCCAGGGTTAATATGGAAACCACAAGCCAAAAGATATGTTTTAAAAGAATCCAACACTTCATCTAAATTGGATTCTCCATTTACTTCCATAGTGAACGAATGTTTACATACACTATTTTCTGGGGTAAAGGACCACTTATGATCCATAGGTGGTTTATATATCATTGATTAAACTCTTCCATATCCAACAAATTGTTGTCTCTCAAAACACGAAGAATTGCCAAAACCTTTCCTAGGTCATTTCTAGTAGTCTCTTCGGTTAGGATATTTCGGCACTCGTTAAGTACATCTTCATCCATAGACATAGACCATTCTGCATAGGGTTTTTCACCGCCGACGCGGCGAAGATAATCCATACCACCATCAACAGAAATGTTACCACACTTACATGTTACAAAATCGTGACGATGCCGGGAGAAAATATTTGTTTCACACTCATAACAAAAAACTTCGTTTTGGATGATTCGCTTACTCATTGTCCTGTTCCTCAATTTCCTCGTCAATCACTCCAAGCAACCAATCTGGCGCATAGAAACCTTCGCCTATCAAGTATACCACTCGTTCCCTAAGTTCCTCTAACGTATTATCGTTAAAGCTTTCACCAGCCAAAGGATGATCAATATCTTCTATAACACATTTATCAAGAATTTCATTATATTCTTTATATTGTTTCAACCATTCATCTGGTTCAACTTCTGATATTGTTGTTAAAGGATCCACAAGATCGCCTGGAATTCCTATACGGTGCCGGCCGGCGAGATGGGTAGTAAACCCACCATAAACATCCTCATAAATGTAAAAGTCGCTTTGACTATTATCACTAGACCATCGACAATAAGACATATCAACCTCCTTGAGCATTCAATTCATGTATCTTATCGACCGTATATGCCATAAGAACCTTTTGATAATCTTTTGGTAGGTCTTCTACCAGAATATGACCTGTTATTCTACTTATACTGTCATCATCGTTAATACATTTAGTAAGGTACTCACCAAACCATTCCAGTTGTTCTCTAGTCATCATAAACTTTTCTTTCATCGTTTGGTTCCGGTAGCAGGAATTGAACCCGCAACCTATCGCTTACAAAGCGATTGCTCTACCAATTGAGCTACACCGGAACATTATCTTAATCTAACATATATCAGATTAAAGGTCAACCCCATCAAATTCCATCATTTCAATATATAATTTACAATTAGGATGTTCTTTAGTTCTCCAGAGTTTGGATTGATTTTCATAATATGAAGCAATATCTTCACAAGCTTCATCAAACGTAAATCCATGGTCCTCATTTGTGCCAAAACAATCAATGTCGCGACAAAAATGTAGTTCAAGCGATGGACCCTCGGGACCATACCAAACGTCATATTTCTGGGTCACTTCTTTATCCCCAATAACCGACGATATTTATCATCAATAAGTCTTATTGCAAGGCCTGTGCCCAATGTCAATCCAGCACCAGTGCCAACAAACAGAGCAGCCAACCAATCAATGTTTCCAGTCAATGCGATTGTAAATCCAGTTAAGGAACACGCCGCGGCGATCAATAGTATCCAAGGTGTTGCTTTCATCAGTCAACATCCGGACAAAGTTCATCCCACTGGCCGGGAGTAATACCAGATATAACAAATTCGCGTTCATCAGAGGTCAGGTTAGGCATAGCGTTCTGAATTAGTGTGCCAGACCGCCAGTCATTAAATTGTTCCTTCGTTATAGGTAAATCCATTGTGATATATCCATCATGTAGTGGATTTCTCCGACAAATTTTCATTTTCTTTCTCCATATTAAAAGTTGTGGTTTATCTTATTGTCCTACTAAGGGGGTGCCAGGGCTTCCCGTTCAATCCAATAAGAACCTAGTTCACTGCTAGTACCGCTACACCATAAGGTCACGCGCTGTCTGACACGGCATTTTTTCGATCTTCCACCGGGAACAGAATTATTACTAATCCGAATTCCTGCCGTGTTTCGCTTGAATTTCACAAGCTCATCAGAGACATTTTAATTTCAATCCCACATGGTTTTTGTTCCTTTCTATTGAGCGATTAACGCCATGGCTTCATGCCATTAACTATATAGTGTCACATCATATATATAAAGTCAAGTCTTATTGTTAGAGACATTATTGGTACTACGGACGGGATTCAAACCCGTATTTACTAGATTGAAAGTCTAGTGTCCTAGTTCAATTAGACGACCGTAGCATCAATGTTTTTGGTCGGGGCAGTAGGATTTGAACCTACGACCCCCTGCTTCCAAAGCAGGTACGCTACCAGACTGCGCTACACCCCGACAATATCAAACATAATTACTCTGGTACTCCCGATACTCTTCGATCCGTTCGGTCACAGCATCCGCAGCACGACTATCGCGGCCACCAATGTTCCACATAACCTCGCCCCATGGCGTACTACCGTACTTCCAATCATAGATGGTCGCGACCACAGAACGTCCTACAACGTCAACGAATTCAATATACCACTCCTTAGTGGTCTTATCTAGTCCTTCAACCGTGGTGATAGTAGGTTCACCAAAGACCTCAACCAACTCGTCATATGTGGTCAAAATCTGTCCAGCACGGCTCGTCATGTTGATATCAACATCCATGCCGATATCGTAAATCTTGTAGTTCATCGTAGAACCTTTCGCTCAGTCATACTTATAATATCGCATTATTACGATATTAGGTCAAGCCATTTCCTTAAGAAGGTCTTCTACCTCATCATATGCAGCCGGAAACTCGTCCAAGATATCCATAAGGTCCTTCAAACACGCAATTAACTTGGCCTCGCGTTCCTCGAGGAAACTTACGGTAGCAACAAGTTGTTCTACCTCGTCTGGGACCATATTCTTCATACGGACCTCACCGGCGGTCATAAGAACAGTGTAAACAAAATCAGGCTGATCCATGCCAAATTCGTTATATACCGCCTTCATAACGGCCTCTTTTTCATCTTTCGGGATTTCATAGGGTATTACTCGTCTCCCATCTTCGGACCAAACTTGGCCTTCAATCGAACATATTCGGCCATTTCCTTGGTTTCAAGGGCCTTGGCCTTCTTCCGTTCTTTCTCTTCCAACTCTCGCTCAGCCTTCAAGCGAGCGTCAACTTCGGCAACGGTCTCATCACGTTCCCATTGAACCATCAAATTATAAGCACCATAGATATAGATCGATTATATCGCTGTCAGTACCACGGCCGCCAGGGCCGTCTGGTCCATCGATGGACCAAGAAACCATCCAAGTATATTCGCTGTAGCTAAAATAATCCTTGTAAATTTCAGTAGTCGGTCCAAAAATATTTTTTAAAACCGTTAACTCATCAACAAGATTTTCCACATCGGTCTCAAAATCGATGCCGAAATCTTCAAGAGGTAAAGCGATCTTGGTAGGATAAGTCAAAGTCATATTCACGCTCCTATCGTCAGATAGTAACCGGGAGCCTCAACAAGCCACTGTTCTACCGGCGCCTCGGTATCGCCGAAGGCCAGGGTAGCCGCAACCGCAAGAGATGATCCCGTAAAGAAAATGCAAGCTTCATTGCAAATCTCAAAATCATTACACTTGATATATGTGCAAATAGGGTTCTTCCAATTGTCAGCCGGCGCGATCAAGTCCCACGCATCGTCCAACTCGCTACGAGTGTAACCCTTATTCGATACAACCATATCGTCGAGGTCGCTTCGCCATTCTGACATTAGTTCGCTTTCTCGGTTTGTGTCTCTCATTACTTTTGTATAGTGACATTTTCGAGATATTAGGTCAACGTCTCCTGGCGCATAGCTGTCATGCGTCTGGCGCATACCTCGAAAACTGGGAGTATCCCTAGGTTACCGAGCGCGAATATGGTCCTAGGCGGAGCCGTGGCGCCCGTCCCTCGACGAGGTAGGTTAATGCATCCAGGCGTCTCAATCGTCTGTGGCGTGCGCCAGGCGTCAAGGATGGTACATGCGTCCGGAATATCCCTATATATGGACCTAGGGCGGCGCCTGGCGCGCCTCTCCCATATGAAGGTAGGATAGGGTCGAAATCCCTTACGCGCGTGTGGCGCGCGCCTACGCGCTAATATATTGCATACCTATACGGGTATAGGTGGATGGGATGCACGCGAATAAAAAAAATGAAAATATGTCATTTTACCCCATTGACATATTTTCCCATATAGTTCATTATAAGAAAGTGATGAGAGAGACCTTTTTCCCCAACTCGGAGTTTCCGAATGTCTAACTGGCGAAACGATATGGACAACATGGTTGTGTCCTCTAAGGGATACACTCGTAAGGAACTGGCTGATGCCTTCGATATGATCGCGGCCGCCGATGGTTGGAAGAACCCTATCGATACGTCGATTTCATCGATTGATTTCGATATTTGCAACGAAGCCGCGCTTTTCTTCACGGGCTCCGCGCTTGTGGTTGAGGGCGTCGATGGTACGGATTGGCGCGTTACCGCGAAGGGTTATTATTTGACGATAGGGGCTTGATTTAATATCTCGCTTCTGTCATATTGATAATGTGATCAAAACGGAACGGAGTTCCTTGAATGTCTAACAAGCGATTTAATATCGGTACGGTCGAGCGGTTCGCGCTGCGCCTTGATGAAAGATGTCAAGACGCTGGCGTCGGGACTAAGGCCGGTGTTCACAGTGTTATTATCGATGCGCTCGCCAAGGTGAGTTCCGATAGTGACACTGTGGACTACACTTATGATCGCCTGATGGACATTGAGGTTGTTTCGAACTCCCGCCCCAAGCGCCGCGCCGGTCAGGCGTCCTTCTATGAGAATGAGTTGGAGCTTCATGGTGAATTGTTCAAGGAAGGTCGTACACAAGACCTTTACAACACGTTCATCCACGAGCTCGCCCATTTCATCGACTATCGTATCTTTGGCGAGAGTGGACATGGTAAGACGTGGAAAGCGTCTATGCGCGCCCTGGGCGCGAACCCGGCCCGTTGTCATACCCTTGAATACCTTTCAGGCCGCGAGACGCGATACGTCTATGGATGCATTTCCTGCGGCGCAAAGTTTAACCGCCATCGCAAGTTGAAGGATGTTAGCAATCGGTATCATCCGGCTTGCAGGAACAAGGCTAGTCATGGTCGCGTTGAATTGCTTCTAGACCGCCAGGCGCCCCGGCGCCGTGTTGGTCGCGAAGTGATCGTTGATCGCGCCGCATAACAGATATCAGGAAGCACAGAAACGGTGTGTGGTGGGTTCAATTCCCACACTAAAGATGGACTAGCTTAGCGCCCTTCGATGGGGCCCTTCCTGACCTAATTCGAAACAAGAGTAAAACGAGATGGACGAAAATAAATGTAAGTGTGGCAAGGAAGGTCAAGAGGAACAGTCTTGTCCGTATGCTTGGGAAATACAAGGCGAGGATGAACCTTGTAATTGTTGTGATGAGTGTAGAGACCAGTGTTGGGATGATATCTAAGAAAGGAAGAAAGATATGTTGACTAAGGGTACGTACTACGTTGGTGATTTGTGTTACGTTTTCAGCAATGATGAATGGGACGAGGTAATTGCCACTACCTTTGGTTCTGATGGCACCATGCTAGAAGGTGAATTCAAATTGAAGGATGGTCGAACGTTTGCTATGTATCGAACAGCCTATGGTGACGGCACCTATGATGGTTGTTCTGTTGATAGTGGTACGATTGGTTGCATCCTGTACGATGATATTGTTCTTACCGACAATTGCACTCCGGCGATGATGCAAAACCTAGGTCGTATTGAAGTGTTTACCAACAATTTCAATACGTACAATGCCGGCGGTATCATGTCCTTTGGAAATGTCACTATCGACACAATCCAGGCTGACGCCGATGCTTGTTGGTAATAAATAAGGAAAGTGAAAGACATGTCTTACGAAAATATCGAGTACCGCGATGCTGCTGGTGATTATGGATATCTTGTATATCTAGACGATAAATCAAAATCAATTGGATTTATTGCACCATCTTTTGATCGCACCACATGGAAATGCCTGCCCGAGGGCCCAGATGATTGTTGGGCTGGTCCCTTCCAAACCCGCGATGAAGCTGGCGAGTGGTTGGTTAATTACGAAAATAAATAAAAATAAAGGATTGACTTTTTTAAGACAATCCTTTATTATAAGATAATGATGAAAACAACCACTATGAAAGGTTATGAAAATGGTTGCAGCAGTTGAAACGATGGCTTATGCAGGGGCGGTTCCCTGGCATGGTCTTGGTGTCGAGGTAATCGACGATCTTACGCCCGAGCAAATGCTTGTGAAGGCGGGTTTGGATTGGAACGTTCTTGAGTGTGACACGTATGTTTCGCTCGATGGGAATACGATCCCTACCGGTAAAAAGGCCCTGGTGCGCGACAGTGATTACAGTGTCTTGACTGAGGTTGGTCCCAATTGGGAACCGCTTCAGAATTCCGAGGCCTTCGAATTCTTTACGGAGTTCGTCATGGCTGGCGATATGAAGATGAATACCGCCGGTTCGCTCAAGGATGGTCAGATTGTCTGGGGCCTTGCTAAGGTCAACGATGGTTTCACTCTCTTCGGTGGTGACGAGGTAGAGAGTTTCATGCTCTTTTCCAACCCGCACCAGTACGGCAAGAGCATTAACGTTATGTTCACTCCGATCCGTGTGGTCTGCAATAACACGCTTACCATGGCGCTGGGTGCCGATGCTCTGACCCGTGTCACCGTGAACCATTGTCGCAAGTTTGACGCTGAGGCAGTCAAGGAGACGATGGGCCTGGTCGCGACCAAGATGGACAACTACAAGGAAGCTGCGGAGTTTCTTGGTTCCAAGCAGTATACCGACAAGAGCCTCGAAAAGTTCATGGGTGAGATTTTCGGCACGAAGCCGAAGGCCGAGAATGAGCTGACGCGAACCGCAAAGAAGGTTGTGGAACTCGTCGAGGAACAGCCTGGTTCGAACTTCGCTCCTGGTTCTTGGTGGCAGGCATACAATGCTGTGACCTATTACACAGACCATGTGTCAGGTCGTAGCGCGGATACTCGCCTCCAGAGTTCCTGGTTTGGTGTCAATCAGCGCCGCAAGTTGGATGCCATGAACACCGTACTGGAGTACGCTGACGCGGCATAGATGATGGGAGGGAGAAATCCCTCCCTCCTCTGTCAAGAGCCATAAATAGATTGGGTATTCCCTGGTAGCTCAGTTTTGGTAGAGCTCGTGGCTGTTAACCACACGGTCGTTGGTTCGAACCCAACCCAGGGAGCCAAACTAGAGGAAAAACAATGAAGCAGTTTGAAGTCAGTTACGATGTAGGACCACATCTGAGCAGAGAGTTTTTGGTTGATGCTGTAGATAAAAAGTCTGCTCGAAAGATGGCCGCCGGCGCAATGGAATACGATCCATCAGCGAAATTTAATTGGATTAAAGAACTTAAACCTATTAGTCGAATAAAATATGAAGCTGATATATATGCAAAAGACTTAGAAATTGATCGACTAACCAACGGTCTCGTTACGTTCCCATTGAACCATCAAATTATAAGCACCATCGTACCCATAAAAATCCTTCCAAATAAACTACTCAATGAAATAACCTCATCAATTGATGATTATAGGCGAGCCAGAGGATGGAATGGGGACTAGTACTATATGTTTGTTGGTTTTTGCCTGATATGTCTGAGGAATTTTGTGTCATGTGGCACTATCCTTATAACATACCTGCTCAACCGTCCTTTCAATCGTGTTTAGATTATGGTCGTGATATATTCACAGAATTTAAGAAAGAATATACCCATGCCTATCAAGCTGGACTTATTTGTGATCCAATTATGGAAGAGAAGTCTAAATAGATAGTATTTTGTTGCGGGACGGAGAAATGGTAACTCGCCAGGTTCATGACCTGGAGATCGTAGGTTCGATTCCTACTCCCGCCACCAAATAAGGAATAGTATGATGACTAAAAAGAAAATGATTACGGTAAGAGAAAATATATATTTTCCTTTTGAATATACAAAGCTTCCTGATTTGATTAAGGAATTAAGACTACTTATCAAAGAAAAAGGTCCTGATGCATATTTCAATATTCAACCAGCAGACCATTATGGTGATACTCAATTTATAATTTGTTGGGAACGACCTGAAACCCCTGACGAAGCCTCCGCTCGTATACAAAAAGAAAATGTAAAGAGGCCTCTTTACATTCTGTAAAAAGAATTAGAAAAAACCAAGGAACAGAGAGAACGGGAAATGTATGAAAATCTCCGCAAAAAGTTTGCTGCGGATCCTGAAAAATATCCTCCTGTTCCTGTACCTGATGAAGTTTACAGGGAGTAGCTCAGTTGATATGGTTGTTGGTACCAACACTGTATTGTGGTAGAAGTGTCGGTGAAAACCGAAGGCCGTAGGTTCAAATCCTACCTCTCTGACCAATTTAAGGCGAATAAAATGTACGGAATTAAGATAGACGGACTATGGTTGTTGGAAAGTACATATAAACCATATGTAATGTATGAAAATCCAACTCAATTTAAATTTGAAACAAGAGAAGAAGCACAAAGATATCTTGAAGATGTAAACGTAATTGGTATAGTAGAGGAAATCAAACGATGAAAATTCTATTTTCCATACTAAAACTTGTTGTTTGTTTGGCAATCATCTGGTTAATTGGAATGGTGTTGACCCTCAAAATTGCTCATGGTTATACGGAACTAAATCAAAACAATCTAGATAAGGTAGATATTACATGTCTTGCTATGAATATCTATCACGAAGCTAGAGGTGAAGATATCCATGGACAATATGCGGTTGGCAATGTTACCATGAACCGGGTTCAATCAGATATGTTTCCAGATACGGTATGTGGTGTGGTGTATCAGGCCCGCGTGAAGCCTTCATGGAACGATCCTAAGGTTATGGTACCTGTAAGGAACAAGTGTCAATTCTCTTGGTACTGTGATGGCAAGTCTGACGAACCCAAGAATACTGAGACTTATGAACAGGCAATTTCTATCGCTGTATCTGTCATGTTAGGACAAATCAATGACAACACCAATGGTGCCCTATGGTATCACAGAAACGATGTAGACCCATATTGGAATGATATATATATCGTAGTATCAGAAATTGGTGTCCATATCTTTTACAATAAGGAAAGTTAGAAATGGTTGAACCAGATTTTGAAGATTTTTATAGCAACTTCTCGGCGAATATGAAAAATATGTTTGGTTATGATATTGGTAAAACTCCAAGTGATATTCCAATAGAAATTCATAATACAGAACATTTTGGAGATTTACAGGATTGTTATATAGCCGCCTGGGATGCTGCTATTGTAACAATGCAAGTGTTAAACAAGGAAACCTGATAATGAATACCTATAAACAATATTCTGATGCAATGTCAACCATTTGTTCAGAAATTAATGTTCTCAGCGTCATGGCTTATAATCTTGAAAATGTTGGCCAAAATGGTCTAGCAGACAAACTCCATTACATTGTTGATAATATTAGAGAAGGTGTTGACCAGGCAGATAGATCATTTGATAAACAAATTTCTATCGAAGTGGAACGGGCTGAACAAAGTACTGCAAATATGATGAACACCGTAATGGCTGGATTTAATCTAAAGGAAAATTCAGAATGAAACCATATATTATAGTTGCGCGTATGCTTTTTATATCAGTAATCGTTGGTGTGTTCATAACCACAATTGCCAAAGCTGATGATTTCGGGGCAGAGATTTGTCTTCGATACGAAGATACTTTTGAAGTGTTCTCCAAGGAAGGTACCTTTATTGAGGCATATAATGTAAAAGAATCTGGTGTATGGGAATATTTGCTTCTGGTACCTTTTGAAATCGATAGTGGGTTTGCCTTCAAGGCACCAACAGGAGCTATATCTATTTTTCTTTTTCATCAAGGTTGCCTAGCATATAATGTTCATTTTGAAGATGATGAATGGGTTAATATAAGAGCAGCTTGGGAAAAACACATATATGGACCGCCTGCATAATGAAAAACTCCATAAAATTAATTACTATCTTACTTATACTAACTATTTGGGAACTAACATTCCCTAGGTACACGTTTATAAACTTTTTGAAATTGAATGGACTATCGGTATGGTAACTCGCACACTAAAAGACCCTTCTGAATATGAAGATGATGTGTATGTCACCGGTTGGTTACATGACCGTCTTGAAGACCGTTTAGTAGAGGAACGTAAAGTTAAAAGCAAAGAAACCCGATACAACAATCTTTATATGCGAATGGCATATGATGTTGCAACAATGTCCCATGCACGCCGTAAAAAGGTTGGTTGTATTATTGTAAAGGATGGTAATACAATTTCCATGGGTTGGAATGGAATGCCTAGTGGTTATGAAAATTGTTGTGAGCAGGTTATAGGTGTTGATGATGTAGGAAGTCCTACGTATAAGACCAATCGAGAAGTATTACATGCTGAAGCAAATGCTTTAATGAAGTTGGCCAAGTCTACAAATAGTAGCGAAGGTGCTACCATGTATATTACTTGTTCGCCTTGCTTTGAGTGTGCTAAACTAATTCACCAAGCCGGTATTTCGAAGGTTATATATGCAGAGGAATATAGAGATAAAAAGGGGGTTGACTTTTTAAGGAAATCTGGTATTATAGTGAATAATGACGACGTAAATAATATAGATAATGCTACATATAACATATATACAATAAAGGATTGAATAGTGGAAAAGAAATCTAAGTCCAAGACAAAATACATTTCAGCAGGTATTCATAGCCAAGACAAGTCTATCTATAAGAGTATTAGACGAGATAGGTCTACCGCTGACGCTGTTATGAATAAACTAAAAGCTTGGCGCGCAGGAAAGAACCCATGGATAGTTGTTGGTAATACGAAAGTTAAAACCAATGATTATTGGGGTCATTATAAACAGAGATATTTTATCAAGGAGAATGTATTAGATGCTACAACATGATTATGATGAGGTGCATAAGAACCTACAAGAAAAAATTGGTATTGTAAAATTCACTAAAAAGGATGGTACGGAAAGGGTAATGGCTTGTACCCTAATGAAAGATTTGCTACCGTCTATTCGTAAATATACACCAAGCGAATCTCTTAGAAACGAAGAGGTTATGGTAGTCTGGGATATTCCCAAGGAGGCATTTAGGTCTTTTAGGTTGGATTCCATACTTAGTATCCAATGGATTGAACATAGAAAGGGTGTAAACTATGCAAATTATTGATGGTGTACTAGAACGAAACGATATTAATATTAATGCCAATGGCGGTACTGAGATGATCGCCGAGGAAATGGTTCGAAGAATTCCAAAGGAAACTCTGGAAGGTTTTCAGATTATCCATTCGCGGCCTAATTATCACGAACTATCAGACGACCATAAGAAAATTCTTGTATGCCATGATCTTCCTGGTGATCCAGAGATTGCCCACCTTAAGGATGGTGGTTGGGAAAAGTATGATAAATTGGTATTCGTTTCCAACTGGCAACTACAAATGTATAATGCTTTTCTTGGTGTTCCTTATTCCCATTCTTATGTTATGAAAAATGCAATCAATCCTATCATTGAAGATTTTGATGATGATGGTTTGATGGCTAATAAGATGCATCAAACCGACAAGATTAAGTTAATCTATCACACCACTCCTCACCGAGGCCTGGAAATCTTGTTTCCTGTTTTTGATTTCTTAAGCAAGGAATATGATAATCTTGAACTTGATGTATATAGTTCGTTTGCTATCTATGGTTGGGAACAACGAGATGAACCATACAAGCAATTGTTTGATGATTTAAATGACCATCCAAATATTAATTATCATGGGTATCAACCTAATGATGTTGTGAGGAAGTCTCTTGCCGAAGCACATATCTTTGCTTATCCTTCCATTTGGCAAGAGACTTCCTGCATTGCTCTTATCGAAGCAATGAGTGCTGGTTGTGTCTGTGTCCATCCAAATCTGGCCGCTTTGCCAGAAACTTCAGCTGGATTTACTAACATGTATCAATGGCACGAAAACAAACAAGAACATGCTTCCATTTTCTATAATATTCTTAAACAATCAATTGAAATTCTAAGTAAGAATTTGTTTGCCATGAATAACCAGGTCAGTTATACTAATTCCATATATACTTGGGAGAACAGAGAAAAGGAATGGAATAGCCTATTACAGGTTATGTAGGAATAAATTATGAACGAAGTTTATGTTGTTACAGGCACCACTGGATCATATGATGACAGAACAGACTGGAATGTTAAAGCTTTCGAAGATGAAAAGGGCGCAACAGATTTTATATCAGAAATAGAAAATGTTTATAAAACATATTTACAAGGCAATAATTTTGGAGTTTTTCGGGACCCAGAAGATTGGACAAAATTAAATGAAGACATGTTTAAATTAGACCCAAGATTTATTGAAATTGATACCCAAACCTGGTATCATATTGATGTTATAGAATTGGTATAAAAATGACTATCTTAGTTGACTTTAATCAAGTTGTGATCTCCAATATCATGGTACAAATTGGAAATTACAATGTTGAGTTTGAAGAGGGAATTATAAGGCATATGGTCTTGAATTCTCTCCGATCCTATCGCAACAAATTTAAAAACCAGTATGGTGAACTTGTTATCTGTTGTGATGACAGGGAGTATTGGCGTAATAGTATCTTCCCATACTATAAGGCTTCTCGTAAGAAGACCCGAGAGAAATCGGATATGGACTGGAAGGAATTGTTCCGTATTCTGAATTTGGTAAGAGATGAATTGAAGGAAAACTTTCCATACAAAGTAATCCATGTCGAACATGCTGAAGCGGATGATATCATCGGTGTTGTATGTGAATATAATTTTGATGAAGAACCTATCTTAATTTTGTCTGGCGATAAGGATTATATTCAACTCCACAAGCATGATAATGTTTCTCAATATGATCCTGTACGTAAACGGTGGATCAACGATACAAATCCTGAAAAATATTTGGCTGAACATATTATTAAAGGAGATATTGGTGATGGTATTCCTAATATCTTATCAGACGGTGATACCTTTGTTATGGGTAAACGTCAAAAGACTATGACAAAGAAAAGGCTTGCCAATCTAAATGTGGAAAGTGATGAACTCAAAGAGAATTATGAGAGAAATCAAAACCTGATAGACTTAGAGAAGGTTCCAATCTTCATCAAAGAACAGGTAATTGATAAATATAAAAATGCAGACCCAATAGGAAGAGAAAAACTTTTCTCTTACTTTGTCAATAACAAACTAAAACATTTAATGCAAAATATAGGTGAATTTTAAAATGATTAAACTATCGATATCTGAAATCTTGAACAAGATTCCTAAAATGGAAACCGGTAAAGAAATATCTAAGTGGTTGAAGAAAAACAATAGTACAGTACTTAGACGAGTTCTATATCACATGTACGATAAGAGAGTAGAATCCCTTTTGCCCGAAGGTGCTCCTCCATATACTCCTTCCCCTTATCCAGATGCTCAAGGCATTTTATATGCAAATATTCGTAAACTACGCCTTTTCTATAAGGGTGGTGGATATGAACATTTGACTAAGGCTAAGAGAGAAAGTCTTTTTATTGGTATGTTGGAGTCTATTGATGCTGGTGATGCTGAACTACTCATTAACGTAAAAGATAAAGTACCAGTAAAAGGATTGACTGTTGGACTAATTAATAAGGCCTTGGATATGAATATTCGGCCTGTTAAGGTTCAACGACCAGTGCCAACTCCAATTAAGGCACCAGTAGTTGAAGCTCCAACGAAAAAGCCACCAAGGAGGCTTACCGACGATGAACGGAAAGAAATATTTCGGTTATTCAATGATGAAAAAATGTCTAAAACTAATATTTCTAAAATTTTCGACATATCGAAGGTTACTGTAGCACGTAGTATTAAGAAAACCACTAAGGAGAATGAGGCTTAAAAATGGGCAAGACATTTCGTAACGAGAAGCATGTATGGGACGATGACCCAGGACGATTTGAAAAAAGGTTTAAAAAGACTAAGAAACGACGAAAGAAGCTTGTTAAGGAGTCCAGAAACACTTCTAAAGATAAAATTTTAGATATGTGGATGACAAGAGATACCGATAATGCCTCTGTATAATGTTGAATCCGACGGTAGAGCTTACGAAATTAATTGTACATACAATGAGTTGAAGGAAAGAGAAACGAATGGTGAGTTTACCATATTACCTTCAACACCAGCTATAGTGTCTGGCCAAGGAAGCGTCCAAGGACATACTGATAGTAATTTCAATGATTTGCTAACTAATATTAAAGGGAAACATCGTGGTTCCACGATAAAAACCAAATGAATAGAATTTTAGAAATGTTAGAAGACCTTTCCTTTACAATCCATGAAATGGAGTCAAAGGGTATGGAATTAAATGAAGATGAAGATAAACTTTGGATAGAAATAACAAATCTGATCGGTAAAAGGAAAGTCAGTGGTTGGTAAACTACTATGTTTATTTGGCATACACACTTATATAACATTTTTTTGTATAAGTGAAAGTGAAGGTTATACTATAAAAGGTAAAATGTGTGTACATTGTAGAGTTAATAAACTTGATTGATATATTATGTGGACAGATGCCTTAAAAAAAGAAAATCTAACAGATGATGAAATTCGATCAATTATATTCAAAGAAATGGTTAGACGGGCAAAGGAATCTTTGATAGTGTTAGATATTGCCGGCCGAGTAGGAAAACTTAGTAAAGAACAACTAAAGAAAGATAGACGGTTTTGTAATGGTGTGATAAAATTTTTATCGCCATACATTATTCGTTAGGATTATAAAATGTTTCGTTATGCAACACCGGCCGTATGGCCAGAAGCTTTAGGTGGTGAACTACCTACCATATCTTATAGGGATGCTGATGGTCTTAGATTATATAAACACCCATATAAAGATGTGGAATTTCCATCTGTAACAACTGTACTTTCCAATTATGAGAAAGAAGGTCTTATAGAATGGCAAAAGAGGGTTGGTGAAGAAACGGCCAACAGAATTAAAAGAAAAGCTGCTGATAGAGGATCAGCATACCATAAGATTTTAGAAGAATATATCTTAGGTGAAGACTATTCTAAAAATAATCATAGCGCAGAAACTGTGGTTATGTTCAAAGACACTAAACTTCTTTTAGACAAATATATTGATAATATTCATTGTACAGAACAAACCATGTATTCTGATTTTCTGGAGGTTGCTGGAACAGGGGATTTGATTGCAGAATGGAGTGGTATTCTTTCCATTATTGATTTTAAAACTTCTCTTAGGACAAAGAAAAAGGAATGGGTTAAAAGTTATTTTATGCAGGAATCAGCATATGCTGTCATGTATGAGGAAATGACTGGACTACCAGTAAGTCAACTAGTTACCCTTATGTATTGTTATGATGAATTAAGTCCATATGGTATACCCCCAAAAATTCAAATCTTTGTTGAAAAAAGGGATAATCATATTCAAGATTTTATTGCAGAGAAAAATAGATGGTTTCAAAATCTTGGTACGACTAAATAAATTTGGATGTTTTTTAAAGAAAGTAAGATAACCATGTTTAGAAGTATTTTAACTAAAATTAAGACGTTTATTTACGTAAATGTTTATGCTTTAAATACCCTACTAATCATAATGCCACCACTGGCCATATCCTTATATTCTGTTCCCGCGAGCGCCCAATCGATGTGTATGCCGCGGGATGCAGGAGTTGAACAACTCACTCAAAACAATTATTCCAAAGCTTTTACAGGTCTTGTTGTAGTTAATAATGGAGAACAAATAGTTTTGGAAGTATATGTTAATATTGAAACAAATTCAATGATGCTTATGGAGACAAGTGCTGCCACAGGCGAACAATTTATGTGTCTTAAAAGACGAGGTATATATTATGAAATACATGACCTTGAAACACCAGGAGAAAATGGATAAAGGAGTTTAAAATGGCTTTAATAGTAGAAAATCCTATTGCAACAGAGGATATGGTAGTTTATGATGCAACCTTTTTTGAAGAAATATATATAAACCCTGGCCAAAATGTAATTGTCGAGGAAGATATGGGCGATGTTATTGTCAACACCCAAGGAGACGATGTTACAATTTATTTTGATAATATTGACCATGAAATACGTTTTACTAATCTACATGCATTGATTGCTGAGGGAAGTGTTAGTCTATCAATTGGTGATGTAGTATACGATTCAACCAATGTTGATATTCTATTCACCGAGACAGCTGCTGGCCAAGAAGGAGATATCGTTGGGGCCCACGGTGGATCAGGCAATGTTGACAATGTAGGTACCGGGTCTAATTATCAACTCGCAGCTACACTAACCAACTATGAATTTGATCTAACAGACGATAATGTGATTTTGTAATTAGATTATGGTGGTGTATGGAAATGTCTTATGAATATTATATAAAACGTAAGAATATTGAAAAATCACAACAACAAGACCGATCTGAAATTGTAGAAGAATATTTAAAAAATAAAAAAAATGATAAAAAGATTGGTGTATGGTCTCCAGATGATTCCCAATCTTTTTATAAATCTGATCAATGGATAAAGTTAAGAGATAATTTTGTAAATAGATATGATAGAGGATATTGTTGGAATTGTAAAAGAACTTGGGATAAATTTGTAATACGTAATGTAGATCATATCATGCCCATTAAACGTAGGCCTGATTTGAAATTAAATGAAGATAATTTACAGATTCTATGTAATAGTTGTAATAAAGAAAAAAACAATTTTTATGGAAAAGATGTAATTAATATTCTAGAAGTGTTTAGACGACATTTGTGGGAAAAATTTGAAAATTCTGTAGAGATAGAAGATTTTATTGACACAGTTATGAATAATAATGATCATAGTAAATGTCAAATATGTGATAACACCGATTGGCAAAAATATAATAAAACTATTATATATAAAACACCAATAACTGAAAATTGGAATAAAAGATTTGATATAAATAATGTATGGATTGCATGTTCTAAATGCAAAAAAAATAGTGATGAATATTATAGAGTAATATCTATAGAGGAAGAAAGAAGTAATATTATGAAAGAAGAAAAGGATTTTAATAATGGTTAAATTATTGTTTTATTTTATGTTGGCCGCGACAAACGGTTCACCCGGACAAGTGGTTCCTATTGAAATGGGACCATATTCTAGTATGGCATTGTGTCAATCAAAATCCGTGACAGAACGTGAGGCGGCCGCTGCCCAAGTGATTGAGGAACATGGTGAATATGGGCGATTTTCTGGATGGACATGTAGTGTAATAAGTAATTCTAATGAATAATGGTAAAATATAAAAAATTATAAATAGACATGTGTGTTAGTCGCGAGGTAGCCGCCTCCACTAACTCTAGAACCTTAAGGGAGGTATCCAGCATGTTTATTTATGTGTGTCAAATATGTGATCAGTCTACCGGTAATGATATAAAATTATTATCCCGACATTTATATTTTTTTCATAAAGATATAACTAAAGAACAATATTATCAAAAATATTTAAAAAACTCTGATAATAAATGTTTATTTTGTAAAAATCCAACTAAATTTATAAACCTAAATAAAGGATATGCTAGAACTTGTTCCCGTTCATGTTCTACTAAATATTATTGGGAAAATTCAAAGAAATCAGAAGATAGAAGAAAAGAGTTGTCTATCAATATGAAAGGAAATACTTTTTCAATAGGTAGACAAAAACAAAAATCCATATCCAAAAACAGAAAGCGTACTTCAAAGATATAGAAAAAATCCTCCGCCGAGTTGGCAAGGCAAAAAACATACAGATGAAACTAAAAGAAAAATGTCTAAAACAAGAATTGAAAAAATCTTATCAGGAGAGATTGTATTTTCAGAAGAAACTAAAACTAAAATGTCTGATACAAGACATAAAAAAATCTTATCAGGAGAAATAATGCCGGCTCGTCCTATGGTTGCAAAATATAAGGTAAAAAATCCATCTAAATATAAAGGTGATCCAACAAATGTAATTTCTCGTTCAAGTTGGGAAACAAGGTTTATGGTATATTTAGATAAGACTAAAAATGTTTTAGAATGGTCTTCCGAAGAAATAAGGATACCTTATGTTAGTCCTATAGATGGTAGAAAAAGAGTTTACTTTCCTGATTTTTTTGTTAGGATGATAAATAAGGAAGGCATTAAAGAAACCCTTATTGTTGAAGTAAAACCTTTGAATCAAACAACCGCTCCTGTCAAAAAGAGTAGAGTAACAAAGAAATATCTAAATGAAGTTAAAACATGGGGAATTAATAAATCCAAGTGGGATGCTGCGTATAAATACTGTGAAGACAGGGGTTGGAAATTTACAATTTTCACAGAAAAAGAACTAGGAATAAAGTACTAACATGGCAACCACATTTGATAAAATATTAGCCCAAGGTATAAGAAAGGGTAAAATTCCTGCTAGAAATAAATCCGCAAGAGAGTGGTATAGAAACCTTGCGAGCGATACTCAAGTATCTCCTAGTAAACTCACCAAATCTAATAAAAAAAGATTTCAAAAACAAATGAGAATTGGTGAGATGTATATGTATTACTACAATCCAAAACATAAAAGAACCTTGCCTTACTATGATAGATTCCCACTTGTGTTTCCTTTTAATAAAGCAAAGGGTGGATTTCTAGGCATTAATTTGCATTACTTACCATTAACTTTAAGGGCTAAACTAATGGATGCCCTATATACTACAACCAATAATAAAAAATATGATGAAACCACTAGACTTAAAATAAATTATGATATTTTAAATTCATCTGCTAAAATGAAATATTTTAAGCCTTGTGTGAAACATTACTTGACAGAACAATTAGATAGTAGATTATGGTATGTGTATCCTTCGGAATGGGATATAGCTTTGTGGCTTCCGCTTGAGAGATTCAAAAAGGCCAAAAAGACAGAAGTGTGGCAAGATTCCAGACAAATTATTAAAGGATAATTAGATGGCATTAAATTTAGATGAATTTAAAGCAAACGTTTTAAACACAAGAGGCGGCCTTGCAAGGACTAATAAATTCTTTGTTGAGATATTTGATTTCAACCAGAATTTGTTTGATACCAACCGTGCGGCCGCAGCTCGAGGAGTCAGGGATCTCCAAATAATTTTAACAGTAGATGATAGTGTTAATATTTCAAGAGATTTAAAGTTTTATTGTTCTTCTACTAATTTGCCTGGTAAGAATATAAACACCATAGATAACCGAAGACTTGGATATGGTGACATACAAAAAATGCCTATATCCAGAACGTATGATAATTTTACAGCAAGTTTTTTCTGTGACAACCAATATGGTGTTATGAAGTTTTTCCATAATTGGTTGAATTTAATCGTTGATAATAGTGTTGAAGTAGGTGATTTTAATCCAGTTGCTGGTAGTATACTAGATAATATAAGACGACCTGAAAAGGCTCATAGAGAAATAACTTATAAGGAAGATTATCAAACCCGTATTCGACTAACTACTTTTAATGAACGAGGTGAACAAACCCATAGATATACCTTACACGAGGCTTTCCCAGTCCAGATTGGTTCTGTGGATGTTGGTTGGGAAGAAAACGATACGCTACTACAACTACCTATAGAATTTACATATAGATACTTTGATACTGAAACATTATAACGGAGTGACTAAAAAATGGCTTTACCCAAGATTGATGTACCAATTTTTATGTTGGACCTACCTTCTTCAAAACTAGAAAAGAAAGTTAAGAAGATTAAATATCGTCCTTTCACTGTAAAGGAAGAGAAAATTCTTTTGATTGCAGCCGAGGATGGTACTCCTGAAGCAGTTAAGACTGCAATATCCCAAATTCTGACAAATTGTATTTTGAACGAAGATATTGATATTGAAACTTTAACTATGTATGATGTGGAATATATCTTCATTAAACTTAGGTCAGCATCTGTTGGTAATAAAGTTGATTTACATATTATGGATGAATATGAACAGATGTGTGAAACTTCTATAGATTTGAATGATGTAGAAGTAAAGTTTGATGATGAACATGAACAAATTATCAAACTAAATAAAGATATTTCAATAACAATGAATCATCCAACTTTTAGAATTTTTGAAGACTTTAGTGCCGCCAACAGAAACGAAGTTGATATTATTAGAAATTCTATCGACAAGGTTATGACCGGTAAAGACGAGGTTGTATCTATGTCTGACCATACATTAGACGAACAAGAAGCTTTTGTGAATTCCTTTACATTCCAAAACCTGGAAGAAATTCAAAAGTTTTTCACCACTATGCCTCTTGTCTCACATGATTGTGAATATGAAGATTCTAAAGGAAAGAAACATACTAAGACCTTAGAAGGCCTTAACAATTTTTTTACGTTGGGCTAGTACACACTAATCTATATAACTACTACTCTTCGATTTTTGTACTGGCACAACATCATAAATACTCCATAGGAGACTTGGAGTCTTTAATACCGTTTGAACGTGATCTATATATGGATATGTTAATAAATCATTTGAAGGAAAAAGAAGAAAAAGAACGTCAAAGGAACCAGTAGCAAATGGCCGAAGAAAAATCTGAATATGATTTAGATAAAGATGGTTATGTAAGAACAAATGAAGTTGATATGATAAAAGAAATTAAAGAGTTGGAAATGGCAGAGAGAAAACAGTCTTCTCAAAGGAGAATGGCTATAGTCGCTCTGGCCTCTATGATACTCTTTACTATACTATGTTTAACTCCCATAATCTCTGATGAAAGGTTGGAGATGTTGTCGGGTATATCTGATCTATTTTATATTGCTATGGCAGGCGTTGTAGGAACATATATGGGCATGAGCGCTTATATGGATAGAGGTAGAGGAAGTTAAAATGGCATTACCACTTATTTCGGATAATGATGAATTACTTTTCACGATAAAAGATAATAGGGAACGCCTC
>CEPX01415168.1_pt1 | contig 26597 bp, 37 predicted proteins | sample 361361 | NCBI WGS metagenome assembly CEPX01 (sample SAMEA2619974, study PRJEB7988) | marine metagenome | biome: marine biome (ENVO:00000447); feature: mesopelagic zone (ENVO:00000213) & marine oxygen minimum zone (ENVO:01000065); material: "saline water (ENVO:00002010), including plankton...
AAAAATGCACCTGGTTTGGTTAGAGCTGAGTTAGATGAGAATTTAGACATTGTTGATATTCGTTATAGGAGTTTTACTTCTGTAAAGAAAACAGCCACATCGGATGAAAATGTTTTGTTTTATCATAAAAAACAATTCAAGAATGATTATGAAAAAGCTGTTTGGATGAGAGATAATGTTTTTGATTTTGTGAATGGTGCAGATTTTTGTTGCTTTGAAGGATATGCAATGGCGGGTAAAGGTAGAGTATTTGATATTGCAGAAACTACGATGGTTGCAAAACTTTCTATATTTGAAGGATTAATTCCTTTTCGTATCTACGACCCCAATTCAATTAAAATGTTTGCTACTGGACATGGTAATGCAGGAAAAATTGAAATGGGTGATGCATTTATAAAAGATGAAGACCGACACAAACCAGATTTATCACATCTGACACCATACAAATCACCATCAGAGGATATTGTAGATGCATATTTCGGTATGAAACTTCTACAATTGGAATTAAAGCTCAGACATGGGATAGTGACACTTAAAGAGTTAGATTTGAATACTATTAAAATATTCAATAGAGTTACAAATGCATATCCCGTTAATATTTTAGCTACAGATTTTATAGAAAAGAGTAAAGATGTGTGATATAAGCGAACTATACGAACACGAAGAAGATAAACTTCAAGAAAAAGAGAATACTGTTGTGGTTATTGATGGTCACAACATTGCGTATAGGTGTCTATACTCGGATATCTATCGCAATCCAGATGATGCTGAACATTTTTACATATGGAGATATTTGTTCATGAATAATGTGTTTAATGTCATTAAACAATATTCTCCTGATAAACTAATCTTGGTGTTTGATGAAAAGAGTAGTTGGAGATATGATGAATATCCATTATACAAAGCTCAACGAAAAAAGAATAAACAAAAATTAGGAATCGATTGGGAAAACTTCTTTGACATTTTTGAAAATTTTATCGAAGATATAAAGAAAACATTTACAAATATGTATGTGCTGAAACTTCCAAGAACTGAGGGCGATGACATAATTGGTGTATTGACTATGAACAATTTGAAAACTGATAAAGTTATCATTGTTTCTAATGATGGTGATATGCACCAATTACTTGAAAACAGAAATGTTAATCAACATGACCCCAAAACTTCTGAGTTTATAGAATGTCTTAATCCATCAATGGAATTGGAAATGAAAATATTACAGGGCGATAATTCTGATAATATTTTTGGCGTTCATAAGGGGATTGGTCCTGTGACCGCTCAAAAAATTGCGAAAATGGGATTTGAGGAATATGTCGAATCTGTGAAAGTTCCATTTACTAAAGAATTTAAAGAGGGAAAAACTAAAGAAGAACTCAATAAATACATAGTAGAATACAGGAACACAATTCGTGACAATTATGAGTTAAATAGAAAATTAATCGATATGAGATATATTCCAGAATATATCAAAACTCCAATTATAAATACATACACGGCTTATGAAACAACCCCTATTGATGGAAAAGATGTAATCAATTTTTTCAAAAGAAATAAGCTGTTGAAACATTTGGCTGAATGGAATATTGTATCAAAACATTTTAAAAAATTGAGTTAGTTTGTAAGTATTTGATGTTTTGATTTCTAAAAAAGGAATCAAACATGGGAACTAAGAAATTTGATGATTACGAACAGGGAACGTATAACCCAACAAATAAAAACAAATACAAAGGAAAAGGCAAACCATTTTATCGAAGTTCTTATGAGCGAAGGGTTTTTTATTGGTGTGACCATAATGTAAATGTGGTCGCTTGGGATTCAGAAGGGATGTATATCCCTTATTTATTCGAGGGGGATGGGAAAGTACACCGATATTTTCCTGATGTGAAAGCCAAAATAAAAACGAATGAAGGGATAAAAACTTATATAATCGAAATAAAACCATATAAGCAGACGATTCCTCCACCAAAGCCAAAGAATAAAAATGCCAAAAGGCAAAAACGGTATGAATATGAAGTATATCAATTCATACGGAACAAAAATAAATGGGATGCTACTATCCAATACTGTAAAAAGTTTGGGTATGAATTTAAAATAATAACTGAGAAAGACATTTTTAGGAAGTGAGAGACTTAATGGAAGAAAATTTTTTACAAACACCAATTGCAAATGACAATTGGGGTAAAAAATATCAGTATAATCAAGAAACAACGTTGGGGACGTTTAAGCGAGTTGCATTAGAACTTGCATCAAATGAAAAAGACAAGGAATATTGGTATCCGATATTCCTTAAAACATTAGTGAAATTTGTTGGTGATGTGCCTACAGGCATTAAAGCATCACCAGGTGGACGTATAACCACTAACATAGGGACAGACTATTTTAATGCAACATTAATGAACTGTTTCATCAACGGTCCAGTTCAAAATGCGAAAGTTTCATATACCAGAACACATAAAGGCATTAAAAATGAAATCGAAATCGAAACTCCAGATACACCAGACGATTTAGTCAATATCTGCTTAACACTTATGGAGCAAGCAAAGACTCTTGCCAGTGAAGGTGGATGGGGATTAAACTTTGACTTTATTCGTCCACGAGGGACGCTTATAAAGGGCACAGGGATAAAACACCCAGGGGTTATATCTTTTATGGAAGTCTTCGATAAAGTGGCAGATTGTATCGTTAAAGGCGATAATGACGGTTATGTTGATAGACTCAAAAACTATGCAACTGAAGAAGAGATTGAAGATTTCTTTGGATTCGTAGATAAAGAGACTCGTAAAGGTGCCATGATGGGATGTTTGTCAATTTCTCATCCAGATATCGAGGAATTTGTTAGAGCAAAACAGGAATCTGGGAAGTTGACCAAATTCAATATTTCTGTTGTTGTAACAGATGACTTCATGGAAGCTGTTGAAAATGATGAAATGTGGGAATTAACATGGAAAGATAGAGTCGTTAAAAGAGTTAAAGCTATTGACCTTTATAACCTCATAATGGAATCTACTTATAATAGAGCAGAACCTGGTATTCTTTATGTTGATAACATGCATAGAAATAACCCAATAGCATATTTGGGGAAATGTAACGCAACTAATCCATGTGGAGAAATCCCAGGTAATCCTTTTATGACTACAGTTTGTCTATTGGGTTCACTGAATCTTACACAATACGTAGAAATCAGAGATGGTAGAACATGGTTTGATTGGGAATCTTATAAACATGATATTGAAGTATTCACTCGGATGTTGGATAATGTTTGTGACATAACAGAACTTCCATTGCCTTCATATAAATGGGCAGTTGATAATATTCGTCAATTTGGTATGGGTGTTAATGGACTTGGTTCCGCATTACTTATGTTGAAGATTCCATATAATAGTCCAGAAGCTGTTAAGTTTATAACTGAAGTGAAACAACTCAAAGAAAACTTGACTATGCAAACTTCAGCATTATTGGCTAAAGAGAAAGGGTCATTCCCATTATACGATTGGGACAAATTTTCTCAAACAGAATATTTCAAATCTGATAGATTGACTCAAGAAACTAAAGACATGATTAAAGAACATGGCTTACGTAATGCAAAAACAACTACAAATCCACCATTAGGAAATTCTTCTGTTGTGTGTGATAATGTTAGTAATGGTATTGAACCAGTATTTGATTTAGCATCACAACGAAAAGTTATCACATCATGGCCCGATGGTTTAAATTCTGATAATGTAAAAACTATTCTTACTGAGAAGAAAGAAAAAGATTATACATTTTGGGAAGGTGAATATGATGGTAAACAATATTACTATGAACCACATAACCGTGGACTTTGTGAAGTGTACATCCTTCGTGATTATGGTTACCAATGGCTTATAGATAATGAGTTATTAGAAGAAGGTCATGAATCAATCGTCACAACATCAGATTTAGAAATTAATGCACATCTTGACGTTCAAGAAGTTGTTCAATTCTATTGTAACCAATCTGTGAGTAAAACAATCAATCTTCCTTTCGAATACAGCTTCGAAGATTTTAAAGAATTGTATTTCGATGCATGGAGACGTGGACTCATTGGAGCTACTACTTATCGTACAGGCACAATGGAAGCTGTTCTGGAAAAACTTGAAGATGCTGAAAAAGAAAAAGAGATAATTAAAAAAGGTGTAAAACTTCCAGAAACGTTTGTGAATGGTGATACAAAAACCATTAAACGTGAAGGAATGAAATTTTATATCCATTTTAGTTATGACCCAGAAGATGTTAGTAAAAAGTACCCATTGGCAATGTGGATAAACACCAATTCTAAGAATGATGTTAAGTCCGCTAATAAAGCATGTAAATCTCTTCATAAACTTGCTGTTGATTGTGGAATCGATACAGATATTGTTGATTTGACATGGGAGAAGTGTTTAGGCGACAATGCCCCTAACAGGCTCGGTAGAAGCATATCTCTCTGTATGAGACATAATATACCAAGACAAGATATTTTGGTTGCATTGAGGGGTATAGAGGGTGATAACGTATCAACTCTTCTTACTGCGGTTAGAAAGTTCATTGGTGAGACAATTGAAGATGGGACACAGATTGTTGGTTCAAAATGTGATGCTTGTGGAAGTGATGACATAAGAATGGAATCTGGATGTTTTGTTTGTAATGAATGTGGTCATTCAGGATGTGGTGCATAAAATGAAATGTGTTTGTTATGTCCATAAATATAATTGTGGTAGCAGTAGCGTATCTAAGATTGAAATTGATGCTTTTAGTGTTCATAATTATCCAAGGAAAGGTGAGATTATTTCTCACCCTTCTTTACCATTTGACTGTGAAGTTAAACAAATCAAAAAGGTTTGGGATAATATGGGATTTGATAGATTGGAATTTAAATTACGTGAACAAAGAAATGGGTTAGAGACATGAAAGTGGTTTGTTATATTGATAATCAGTATAGTAGTTTGGGAGAGAAAATCGAGATTCATGTATGGGATAAAGAAATTCCACGGAAGGATGATGAGATTTCTCATCCTTCTTTACCTTTCACTTGTCAGGTTTATAGAGTAAAAAATACTTATGTTCGTGAAGAAGATGATATTGACTTCGGAACACCTGAAGAATGTGGAATTGAGTTTGTTGAATTAAGATTACGTAAATTAATGTATGATGATATAGGAGATTAAATGTACGAATTTAAGAAATTGAATGAAGATGGGAAACAGTATTGGGCATTATCAACAGATGCGGATGATTTAAAATCAATACTTGAGGTATTTAAGAAATTTTTATTGGCATCAGGGTTTGATATATCTCATGATGAAGAACTCAGATTTGCAAAACCAATTAAATCCCAAAAAGAAGATGTTGATATTGAATTACCAGATGAACAAATAAGATTCCTCATGGAACTTGCTCATGAAAAAGATGTGACACTAAATGAAGTAATTAGTGATATTCTTTTGGGACATATAAGCACTGTAGCATTTGATAATTTTGTTGATAATTTAGAAGGACAGAAAACAGAGGGTCCATTATCACCTAAAGATGTATTGAAAAAAATCGATGACATACAGTCAGCAAAAGAAAAAATTGTTTCATGTGAAACAATTTCACGGGAAAAGATAGCATTTCCTCCAAAATTAAAAGATGACAATAACAAAGACATTTTTAAAGTATGAATCAGAATAAAGATAGTATTCCAAACAAGTTAGTTAATGAACCCGTTGAAGGGGATATCAGTGAATTTAAACCAAGATATTTTACTTCAACTCTTCTACCTACAGAAGTTCCAAATAAAAATGGTGTGGTTTGGTCTCGTGAAGCAATAAGCAAAGCTGTTGAAGATTATGAGAAAAAAGTTAAAGATGGTAGAGCTTTATGTGAAATGGGTGAAAATGCAACTGAGCCTTTTGTCAATTTGGATAGAGTTTCTCATGTTGTTGAAGAAATTTCATATGATGGCGAAAAGGCTACATGTTCAATAAGGACAATAGATACACCAATGGGGAATATTCTTAATACTCTTTTGGATAAAAAATTAGTGAAATTTTCTGCAAGGGGAACTGGTGTCACCTCTGATGGGGTTGTTAAATCTTTTTCAATAGTTGATATAGGATTTCATCCAAAAAATGGCTAAACTATATGGAGAAAAACTTGTAGCTCACATTTTAGATGAGTTTGGTATTAAATATGAAACTGAAAAAACATTTGAGGATTGCAAGAGTATCCGTAAATTGAGATTCGATTTCTATCTACCACAATATAATTGTTGTATAGAATATGATGGTGAGCACCATTATGGGCATGTTAATTTTTCGGGGTTCATGTCAAGAGACCAAATGCAAGAGAATCTCGAAAAAGTTAAAAAGCATGACAAAATAAAAAATGAATATTGTAAGACGAACAACATAGAATTGTTCAGAGTTAATAAAAAGAAAACTGTAAAAAGACTCAAATATTTTTTAAAAGGATTGATAATGAAAGACGTTCAGGTTTATTATAAAAAATTACATGAAGATGCGAAACTTCCATTTTATAGCACAGAATATGCTATTGGGATGGATATGGTAACAGTTAGTGATGCTATTATTCACGATAAATACATTGAATACAAATTTGGATTTGCAATGGAACTTCCTGCGGGATATGGAGGATTTTTATTTCCTCGTTCTTCTATTTCAAAATCAGATTTCAATCTTTGTAATGCTGTTGGAATTATTGACCCAGATTATCGTGGAGAAGTTACTGCACGATTTAATTTGAATTTGCCAATCCATAACATTGCACGATATGATGAAGAATTTGTACTTCTTGAACCTAATGAGGGTTATACCAAAAATAAGATTCTATATCTCGACGAAGAACTTGAAGTATTTGAAAAAGGTGATAAGATTCTGCAATTAGTTGTTATGCCTGTGCCAAGATGTAAAAATTCATGGAAAGAAGAATTGCCAGAGACTGTTCGTGGTGATGGTGGATACGGTCACACAGGACGATAATTTTTACGGTACTGTAAATTTTATACAGTACCGTAAAAGTTTACAAAATAAAAAATCTTATTGACTCGATTTAAGAATTTTGTATATTATAATAATGACTTGATAATAATTGAACAGGAGTATTGATGAAGATTCAATGTAAATCAGAATTTTTCGATATAGTGAGTTTAATGACTCAAATTAATGAAAAGATAGTAGTGGATTCAAAAGATGGGCGAACTATTGTCAGTAGACAGAATGAGGACAAGAATATAGCGTATATTCTATCGGCTCCTCATGAATATTTTGCGATAGATAATTCCATTGGATTTTTCAAATTTTCGGAGTTTTATAAATTCTTTCGGGTTTTGAGTAAACCGAACCATCCACCAGAAGTGGCATTTGACAATAATAAAATTTTATTATCAAATGCGGATAGTAGATTTGAATACATTATAAATGACCCATCACGTATGAAGACAGGTCCGAAGGCTGTCAACTTCGATGAATATGATTATAAATTTGATTTCACAAATGAGAATTTGATGGAATTGGTTAAGATGCATTCAATGATAAAAAATTCTAAACATACCAAAGTGTCATGCTTAGATGGTAAAGTTGAACTTAGTGTTTATATGGAAGAGGCTAATAATTGTTATACAAAGAAATTTGATGCAGAGAAGACATCAGAAGAGCCTGATGAACTTCCATTTGAATTTAAATTATTGACATCATTTTTTGAAAAAATACCTTCTAAATTTAGTTATACTGTTTATATCCGTAAACCAGGATTTATGAGATTTGAAGTTAAACATGACGACATTGAGTTAAATATTTACACAGCAAAACTAAAAAAAGGTAATAAATAATGGATAACAAAAAAGAAAATCAAGAAGTCCTTAACGATTTGAAAAACTTCGTTGATGAAAGTAATGGTGATAATAGTATGTTTGGTCAACAATATAACTTACCAGAGGACATAACAGAATTTGTTGATGTTGGTACTGGTGAAGTTGTAGAACAGGAACAAGTTGACCCAATGGATGTCATTAGAAAAATTGCAGAAAAAACTGGAAACAAAATCCAAGACCCAAATCCCAAATGCAGAAAATGTTATGGTAGAGGGTATACTGCAAGAGATGCTAAAACAAAGGCACCTATTCCGTGTAAGTGCATTCACCCCAAACTTGAAGGTGATGAAGCACTTGAGCAACAATATTTAGAATCTCAAATGCGTCAACCATCAAGAGGTGATAAACGAGCAATGAAAAGGCAGATGGAAAAGATTCTGAAAAAAGAGAAAAAAAATAAAGCAAAAAAGAAAAAAAGAGAATTTCAAAAACAAAGACAAGAAGAAATATCAAAATTAAAAAAGAATGAAGGTAAGTAAATGAGTGAAGAGTCTACAATATTACATCATAAGTATGCACCGACTACCATTGAAGAAGTAATTCTTCCAAAAGAGCTTAAAAATAAGTTTACAAAAATAGTTGCAAAAAATGACATCCCACACATGATATTGTACTCAGTTGAACCAGGTAGTGGTAAAAGCACTATAGCCAAATTATTAGCAAAACTTTGTGACGTGGAATCATTATATATCAATAACTCATTAGCCCGTGGGATTGAGGTATTGAGAGGACAAATTCAGAGATTTGCTGAAGCTATGGGATTTGACGGCAAAACCAAAGTTGTCATTCTCGATGAGATGGATGGCTCAACAGCAGATATGCAAAAAGGTTTAAAAGGATTTTTGGATGAATTTGGTGATGATTGTCGTTTCATTTGTACATGTAATAATGTTGCCGAAATCATTAAACCACTTCACTCACGAATGGATATGGTCGATTTCAATTTTGAACCACAACATATTCTAAATGAAATCGGTCCTCAAATTGGTAAACGGTTAGTAAAAATCTTAAAAAGTGAAAATATTGATTTTGATATTAATGATGTTAAGAGATTGATATTTGAGCATTATCCAGATATGCGGTCAATGATTAAAATCATTAGAGATTCTAATGAAAGATTTGGTTGCCTTCATCAAGAGATGTTTAGAATTGCAAAAGCGGAACGGGAACTTTTTGATTTAATATTAAAGAGAAAAATTACACAGGTTCGTGAATATGCAATCCAAAACAGACTTAATTATTTGGAAATATATGGAATAATGAAGAAGAAGTTGTTAGATAATAAAATGATTGTTGATGGGTCAATACGAGCAGAGATACTTGTTATTTTGGCAAAATATCAGGATATGGCGACACGGGCACCTGATAAAGAATTGACTTTCGCAGCGTGTTTAGTTGAAATGTTTAGGGAAATGTAGGAGATAAAATGATAATACATCTTGTTGTAGCAAAAGATAATGAACAAACATTCAATTCGCATTTAGTTCCATCAGCAAAACGATTCAATGTGAATTGTTTCCAAGTTGGTGATAAACCTGATGCAAATGGAAATATTGTGAAAAAGAGCATTGGTGAAAAATATAATATTATGATTGGTATGCTTAACCAACAAAATATCATTAATGATGATACTATTGTGGTGTTTGTTCACGAAGATATAAATATACTTGATAATTTATTTATTGAAAAATTGAATACTCTTTTTACCGAAAAACCAGAAATTGGTATGATGGGTGTTGTTGGTGTAGAACAAATTCAAGAGGGCGGATGGTGGTTAGATGAAGAAAATAAACCAGTTGGTCACATGGTCAAAGGAGTTGATGGCGAAAATATCACTAAAGGAGAACATGCTACCTTTGGTGGAGTCGGTTATTATGATAATATTGCTGCTGTGGATGGCTCATTAATAGCCATTAGAGCGTCTTTATTAAAAGATATAACGTTTGATACCGATACTCTTAAATCTGACCGAAATATGTACGCTATGGACATTGGAATGCAAATCCTACAAAAAGGGTATAGACTTTGTGTTGCTGATATATTAGTATATCATGCATCAAGAAGACTTGACCATATTACTGATGACTGGAAAGTGTCCAAAAAACTATTTGATGAAAAATATAAAGAACAACTTCCTGTTACTATTGAGTCTATACTAAAACTCAGTGAACGTGAAGAAATTTTAGAAGTGGAAATATAAATGAAACCTTGGGATATTATTGATGCAATCACATACACAAAAGAGGATTTGGACTTTGATGACCCAGAAGTAGAAAAAATGTATTTTCCTTATAAAATTAACAAATGGCTATCAACTGTTAATGATGCATTCATCGAGGTATTGAACGAAATAAATGGTATCGAGATGACAAAAGCTCAACATTATGATTTTTTGAAAAATGTTTTACCAAAATGCAAAGTTACTGTAAATTGGCAGTTATTCAAAAATATCGAAAATATTGATGAAGAACGTATTAAAAAAGAGATAAGATATATAGCAGTGTATCATGAAGTAGGATTGCGTGATGCAGAGATGTATCACGAGATGCTAACTTCAGAAGAAATAGAAAAAATCATAGATTCGTTCAGATATGGTCAAAATGAAATTGTGGAAGTATAAATACAACAAAGGGTAAACTACTATGAGTGTAAAACATAAGGAGAACAGCATGATATATACTCCACCATTATATAATGGGAAACCATATTTTATCCCTATTGTAGTAAAAAATAAAGACTTTTTGGTTGGGCACTTGAATGGTGTAAGTCTCATAGAGTACACCTTATTAGATGCTCTCAAGAATATGAATGTTAATTTAGATTTGAAAAGTTTGGATTTGTTTTTGGATTCGTCACGGTTTAATGATGTGATGGAAGATGGAAGACGGGAACATGAGCTAAGTGATGAAGAGAAAAAGAAAAATTTCATGGAAATCTTTTCTGATAAGATTGATAAGATAAATAATGTACATGAAGATGAAAATACGGAATATAATGATATATTGAGGCTCGAATGTCAATGTGGGTATGGATACTATTCATGGGATAATTATGAAAAAATTCCTACTGAACAGTTTAAATGCTCAGAGTGTGGTCGAGTTTTGATAGATTATACGGGAAATAATGATGAAGAATTTGAATTCGATGACGGAGGTTACAACAATGAAAATTCAAAAAAAGGTTAAATGTGTTCATTGTGGACAAGAAATTCAGTGTACTGAATCATCTTGCTCTACAAAGTGCGGTTGTGGAAAAGTCTCAGTAGTTGGGACAGTGATAACAGAAGGTGTATTCGGAAAAGATTACATCGATATTACACCACAATTACTAAACGGATAAAGGGGATTTATGTTAGTTTGTAAAAGATGTGGTCATGACGATTTCATAAGAAAAGGTACTGACCCTAATGGGAAGAAAAGGCATAAATGTAAAGAATGTGGGTCACAAGCATGGCCCATTGAAATTGAACCAGAAGTTGATGATGAAGTTCTTAAAGAAAATGTGAAACTCGCTAAAGAAAAACAAAAAGCTCAAGATAAAAATCGAGTAGCCAATAAAGCTTTTAGAGAATTAGCAAGACTTGAAAATTGTTTTGAGGAATATGCCGTGTCTCTTAGAGAAATCTTAGAGAGATATGATTTCAGTGAACCAAAACAACATGAAACAACAAATCCTTCCGCAATGGTTGTGCATCTCACAGATGTCCATTTCAACGAACTTGTTGACATTGCTGGGAACAAATATGATTTTAAAGTAGCATCAAAGCGTTTATATAAATTTGCTGATAAGATTTCCTATTATTCACAAACACACAATATTAAAAATATTTACTTTGTGATGACTGGAGACCTTCTTAATTCAGATAGAAGATTAGATGAAATTTTAACTAACTCGACTAATAGAGCAAAAGCAACATTTCTTGCAATTAAACTATTGGCACAATTTATTAAAGATTTAAATTATCATGCAAATGTGAGTGTATTCTCAGTTACTGGAAATGAATCTCGTATTAGAGATGAGTATACCCATATTGATGAATTGGCAACAGAAAACTTTGATTTCATGATTTATGAAGCATTGAAGATTCTTTTACATGATGGTAAAGGGATTAACTTCATTAGTGGTGATAGTTTTGAATATGTCATGAGAATTAATGGAGCAACATTTCTATTAGTACATGGTCATAATCTTAAAGACATGGGAACAAATGTCGTTGCAAAAGTTATTAAGAAATATTGTGATAAAGATATCAAACTTGATTACATTTTATGTGGACATTTACATGAAACGAGAATTACCGATACATTAATGCGTGGTGGGAGTCTTGTTGGTAGTAATGCATATTCAGATATTGGATTAAATTTGACATCTAAAGCAAGTCAAAATCTTCATATCATTTATGGTGATGGAAGTGTTGATTCTATAAGAGTTGATTTACAAGATACAGATGATATTAAAATAGGTTATGAGATAGATAAAGACTTAGAATCGTATAATGCTAAGTCCGTGGATAAAACAAAAAGTAAAACTAAAATTTTTGAAGTACGTGTTTAAGGAGTACAAAATGACTAAGGCGAAAGTAAAGTTCAAACCGTTGTATGAAAATGTTGTTGTTGAAAAAGAAAGCTCAGGAGAAAGAAAAACCGATGGTGGGATTATCTTGACTGAACAAGTCCAATCAACAGATACATATGAAATTGGAACTGTTGTAGCAGTAGGTGAAGGTTTTAAACTTCCAGATGGTGGAGTGAGAAAATTAGCACTTAAAGTTGGTGACAGAATTATTTACAGAAAAAACACAGATTTCAAAATTGATGAAGATGGTAAAGAATATTTTGTTCTTTCCGAAAATTCTGCAATTGGTGTCATGTAACAATATGGGAGCATTGCTCCCTTTACACACATAGAGGTTAAAAATGAGCGAAGAATTTGACATTAAACAATATATAAAACATTACTTGGGTGAACCAGTTGTCCAATTAATGATTTCTGACCCACAAATTGATGAGGTTATTAAAGATGCTGATATGAGATTTGGAGTATCGAATAGACGACTTTCTGGGTACAGAGATTATTGTATGGAAAAATGTTGTGAAATAACTGACAGAATAAATAAACGTGTTAACAGTTATTTCGATGGTAGTAATGGTAGTGACAACCATCCAGACCATTTTGTACTATCGGATAAACATCCTAATGTAATTCATATCAATTGTGGACGTATGCCATTTACTAAAGCAGAAGAATATATGGAACGAGTGAGAGAAGAATTCAAGAAAAGGATTCACAACTTTGGTGACTATGATTGCATTTTCCTAAAGAAATCTGGTGATTAATGAAAACATATTTTTATACTAAATCCGATTTAGAAATCCTTGGTATCAAAAATGTCGTAGAATCTCAGAAACCAGTGACAATGATAAATAAAATACCTATGGTTGCTGAAACACAATATTTCACGAATTATAATGATATTATGAAAGAAACATGGATTAAGGATATGAATTCGTTACCTGTGGCTGGTATTCTATTCATATGTCCAATCTTTCATGGTGATGATATGTGGTTGGATGAATTCACTGAAGTTGTTAAACTACGTGATGATGCTGAGAGATTTGGAATTAGGTTTTTTAAAGAATTGAATGGGGTAAAGAAATGAATATATTAGAAATGATGTATTTTAATACCAAACCACATAGTCAGCAAAGACTTAATGATTATGGTCGGTTAAGATATATTGAAGATTATAGAACTCTTTCATATGATGGTGGAAGACAATCTGGAAAAACCAGTAATATTTGTGAATTGATTGTTCGGCACAAATTTGATAATGTTCTGTATGTTATTCACAAAAATAAAATGGCGTATAATACACAAAAACGAATTGATAATTGGAAAAGTGTTGTTGGATTATCTTCTTATGAAAATAATATTAAATTTACATCATACCTCACAGCTATGAGGGACATGGAAGGATTTAGAAAAGAAAATCCTAATACCGATTTCGATTTAATAGTTTTTTGATAATTTCAGTAGACAATCGTTAATTGAACCATCGGTTAATATAATCTATGGTAATGTTAAAGAATATTTAAAAGATAGTGGTTTAATACTAAAGGTTGGGTAATGGACAAATTAAAATTTGAAATTGAGGTTCCTTATTCAGCCATTGATGATGCTCGTGTAATGAGAATGGATTTAGATGTCATCATTAAAGAAATGGCTAACCATTATAGTGGAGTGTTAGCTAAAGAATTGAAAAAGGGTTATTTTAAATACAAGGAAGAACAAGAATGAAGTATATAATACTCTTAAGCGGAAAAATGCGTTCGGGAAAAAATCAGATTTGTGATTATTTGGTTGAGAATTTCAAAGAAAAAGACAAAGTAGTTGAAACTGACTTTTTCGCAAAAGATTTGAAAAATAATTGTAAAGACGATTTCATGTTATTAACAAGTGTTTTGAATTCATATGCAGATGGGTTAAAATCTGTTATCAATAATTTCTATGATGTTATGATAAAAAATTCATATTTAGAAAACATTAATGATGAAATTGATAAAATAAAGGTTAAAGAAGAAAATTTCTTTGAAGACAAAACTATTATCACAAGAGCACTTCTACAAATTTATGGAACAAATATTTTCCGTGATAGGGTAGACACAAATTATTGGGCAAATCAAGTAAAGAATAGAGCACTTGACTCCGAAGCCGATGTTATTATAATAACTGATACACGTTTCCCTAATGAATTAGATGTCTTCTCAGGCGTTAATATGGATGAAATATCTGTTATAAGCATTAGAATGGATAGAGATACAGGGATTGTAGATTCACATCCTTCAGAGACAGCTTTGGATAATCATCTTGAATGGAGCTACATTGTAGATAATACAGGAACACTTGAGGATTTAAAAGATTCTGCAAATAGTATTGTAGAACATCTATTGGAAAATAAAGATTCTGTACCTTTTTCAGATTTTTTGAAAAAATAGTTGACTCTTTATCCCCAATATTATAGATTATATGTACGGTTGTGGTGATAGCAGTCAACACAACTTCCTTTGTAAAAGTTGCCTCGATGTCTTAACGGACATCGGGGTTTTATTAGAAAGAAATTATGAGCGAAGAATATAAACAACAAATAAATAAAATATACGACCAATATGTTGTAGTATGTGCAGAAGAAAATGAAACTCCTATCGAAAGAGAAGATTTCTATAAAAATGTTGCAGATAATATGCTAAATATATTGACATATCTTTTATCTGAAACTAATCAAGGTTTCCTTAATACATTTGAAATTGGGAACCATGTCATGGGTCTTTTATCGGAACATGAAAAAGGTTTCGTGATTTATTTTGGTGCCAGTGAAGAAGGTAAAGATAAACTCAGAAATGGGTTTAGAGAAATGCACAAAAAAGTAAAAAGCGAAAATTATGAAAAACTTGAAGAAAACAAGGAAAATTGAAATCGAATTTATATAAATATTTCAAATGATAAAAATTCTAACAATTGAGGAAGTAATGCAAAAATATTCGACAACATCACAAAAAACACATAATATAGAATATGTTGCGTTATATCCGTTCAATCTCCATACGTTTGATACAGTGGAGATGTATATACTGAGTTAGAACCAAAATCTTTTGAAATACTAAAAGGGCTTCTAACTTAAAATTAGAAGCCCTTTTTTTATTTATGGTGGGTTAGCAAAAGTGAGTGCCGATTGGTAAAACAGGAGAAATCCTAAATGGGGGTGTGAATCCTCCGCTCACCTCTATTTTAATGGCTTCTACCTTGTGTGGGAGATGTACAAAGGCTTAATGGGTTGTGCCAGTTAAACAACCTTCCTGTCGGAGTGGCGAAATGGAAGACGCTTGCGGTTTAAGCCCGTATGCCTTAGTGCGTGAGGGTTCGAATCCCTCCTCCGTCATTTTTATCCATAGTTCGGAACGAACTTATATAAATACTATAAGGAGGAAACGAACTATGGATAAAAATGAAAGTACTTATGTATTAAGATGGGCAAAGAAAATTAAAGCAATTAATTTTCTTGGTGGAAAATGTGAACATTGTGGGGAAGATGATATTTTTAAATTATGTTTTCATCATAAAGATAGAAATGAAAAAGATTTTGAATTCAATGATATGAAAACATATAGGTGGAGTTTATTAAAAAAAGAAATTTCAAAATGTCAATTATTATGCAATAATTGTCATGTAGTTCTACATGACAATTTGGATGGTAAACCAAAAAACAAAGAAAATATTAACAAATTGACATTTTTGAAGTTTAAAAATATATTTGAATGCCAAAAATGTGGTTATAATAAAAATAATAAAGCATTGGCATTTCACCACAATCATAATAAAAAATTTGGTTTGGGTGATAATCATGTAGTAAAAAGAAAATATAACACAGTATATGATTTAACTAATGATATTAAGAATGAACTCAAAAAATGCGACATATTGTGTTTTAATTGTCATAGACTTGAACACATAAACATAAAAAAATTTAATGAATATAAAAAGGAAATATATAAAAAGGTTGCCAATTATAAAGAAAAAAGAGAGCCTTTGGATAAAAATGAAATTTATAAAATGTATATTTCTGGAATGAAGCAATATGAAATAGTTAATGAATTAAAATGTGCAAAATCGACTATTTCTACTATATTAAAAGATTGGAAAAATAATGCTGGTGTGGTCTAAATGGAATAGGCGGTAGTTTTAGAAGCTATTTTTTGTGGGTTCGAATCCCACCACCAGTACTAATTTTAAATTGAAAGGAAAGTAGTATGAAAATTATTGACATGATTAAAGACAAAAAAGTTAGTTTCGAATATTTTACAGATTCTGAGCTTTGGTATAGTACAGAATGTGGATTCAAATTCCCTGTGCATATTGATGAAGTTGGAAATGCTACTTTCAAAAAAGAAGAAAAAGCCATTCATCTTATGAGATGGATTAGAAAACACAAAGAATTTCTTGAAAAAGAAAAAGAAAATATGTGGATTGAAAAATTAACTACAACCACAGTATGTGTTTCTAAAGGTGAAGCTCGAAGATTGATTGAAGTTTTTAAACATGATTATGAACAATTAGAAAAATATATAAAGAGAAATAGTTTTTCAACTGTGTCTCAAGTAATATAATATTATCCCTCGTTAGCTTAACAGGAAAAGCAATCGTCTGAAAAGCGGTGTAATTTCGGTTCGAGTCCGAAGTGAGGGACTTATGTGGTCTGTATTTCAACTGGTAGAAAGCATGATTGTGGTTCATGTAGTTGCGGGTTCAAATCCCGTCAGACCACCTAAAAATTACATATTGACAGTTATTATACAAAATAGTATATTAAGTGTCATTATGAAATTTGAACTCAAAAGTACTTTATATAAATACATATAAAGGGAGTTCAAATGAAATGTGAGAAATGTAATAAAGAACATGATGGTTCTTATGGAAGTGGGAGATTTTGTTCATCGAAATGTGCAAGGTCATTCTCTTCAAATAATAATTCTGGTACAAAAATTGTAAAATGCAATTCTTGTGATAATAAAATTGAAGTTGATAAACGTGCCAGTGCAAAAAATTGTAAATGTGATGATTGTAGAAAAAGTAAAAAATATAACGGCTTTAAGAATTCAACATGTTTATTTTGTGGAACTAAATTAATAAAAGGTAAACAAAATAAATATTGTTCTAATAAGTGTCAATCAAAACATAGATGGGAATTAAGAAAATCTAAAATAGATTCTTGTGGTGTTGAAAATAGTTCATACATTGTTAAACGCTACTTGATTGAAAAATTGGGGCATAAATGTAGTATATGTGGCGGTGAACATTGGATGAATAAACCAATTCCGTTAATATTAGACCATATCAATGGAAACCCTGAAGATAATAGAATAGTTAATTTTAGATTAGTTTGTGGAAATTGTGATATGCAATTACCGACATATAAAAATAAAAATGCTGGTAATGGTAGAGCATATAGAAGACAAAGATATAAAGATGGAAAAAGGTATTAATTTGCCTCCATATTTCAATTGGCAGAATCGTGGTGTTGTATACCAAAAATGTGGGTTCAAATCCTACTGGGGGCTTTATTTTTTATTGAAAGGAGTCCTAAAATGGGGGCAAGAAAAGGTTAAAATTAACCAAAGTCGGTGAAACTCCAGATAACAAAAATGTTGTCAAAGGAGTTTTTAGAATTACATCAACATTAGGAATAGATTTATTCACATTGTTGATAACATTCGAAGAAAAAGGATTTGTTGTAGATTGGATAGATTATTATGAATCTGCACTTAAAGAAGGAATGAAGTCCGAAAGGATTTTAAATAGAATGAGATTCGCCATAACAGATGCTTATGGTAAGGAATATTCTAACATAGTCATGAGACACATGGAAGAATATTTAAAATAAACCCTTGACACAGAAATGTGAATATACTATATTAAGGGTGTTCTTTGAAATACAAGTAAAAAGTTTTGGTGCTGGGTAGGCACTATTATCTGAAAGTCTGTCTGTGAGTTGTATTCGAAGCAACATAGATGTGGTGAATAGGGACAGACATCCGTAGGTTCGACTCCTATAAACTTTTTATTTTTTCTCTTGACTTCACAATTTCAATAAACTATATTGAAAGGAGACAATGAGAGAGTTCTTTGACATTCTTGGTAAAACGAAATTGTACTTAACAAGTACAGAAGTACATTATATAATAAAGAAATTTATTAAAATAAAAATATATGGTGGTTCGCCACCAGTTGGATACGTAACTCAATTGGTAAGAGTTTTCCGCTCATAACGGAACGGTTGAAGGTTCAAGTCCTTCCGTATCTATTACTTTCATAAGTTCAAATACAATTTGTATAAATACTCTTAGGAGGATTTGAACTTATGAACAAAAATGATAATACTTATGTGTTGACTTGGGCTAAAAAATTAAAAGCAATTGATTTACTTGGTGGAAAATGTGAACATTGTGGCGAAAAGGATATTTTTAAATTATGTTTTCATCACAAAAATCCAGATGAAAAAGAATTTGCTATAAGTGTTATAGCAAATTATAGATGGTCTAAAATAAAAAAGGAAGTGTCTAAATGTCAATTATTGTGTCATAATTGCCACAGTGAATATCATAATAATATAATTGATGAGACTACATATAGAATGAAAAATAAATTGATATATTTGGAATTTAAGAATAAATTTAAATGTAGTGATTGTGGTTATAACAAAAATAATTCAGCTTTATCTTTTCATCACAAAGATAAGAAAGATAAAGGTTTTGATATAAATAAAATATCAAAACCGCATAAATCTATTTATGACATCTCTATAGATTTGCAAATAGAATTGGATAAATGTGATGTATTGTGTATGAATTGTCATGCAAAAAGGCACATTGATATTGATAGATTTAATGCGTTGAGAAATGAAATCCATAATCGTATGTACAATCATAAAGAAGTGCAGGCTCCATTGGATAAAAATAAAATACTTGAGTTATATAATGGTGGGATGAGGCAGAAAGAAATTGTCGATTTGTTTAAATGCACAAAATCGACAATTTCTATGATAATAAAAAAATATAACAAAATACATTGACTAAATCTAATGGTTGTAATCAGCGACACAGACTAATTGAAACGTAGTCGGTAGATTGAGTACCGAGCGGTGTTACAATCATTCATAAGGAGACAATATGGATAAATTTAAACGAGCAAGTATGCATTATGTTGGATGGGGCGGAGTTGGTTGTCCATGTTGCAATAGTTTATTTGGGAAGTTGAGAAAGAAGCTAAGAAAGTTGGCAAGGAAACGACTAAAAAATAAATTAGAAAAAAAGATAAAATACCTTGACTTTTAAATTTGAAACAATTATATTAAAGGGGTCTTATGAGAAAGTTAAGAATTCCATATCAGAAAGACACAGTTGGTGTTTTGGTAAATGGACATGGTTGTTATGTTAAAATAGAAGATATTACATTCTTTAAACATAATGCAATATTTATCAAACATGGGTATAAACTTGAGTATTATAGTTCTCATGGTGGTTGGTATCGTGATGATGTATGCACCGATGGGAATTATCACACAAAAATTAAGAATCTGTGGAAAGTATTTGATAGAGAATTTGAATTTTTAGAAATATCTAAAGATGAAATTGACAATCCTGCTCTTGATTGGATAAGAAGAGATTATCAATATTGGGTCGATATTCATAAGAAAAAACGTGAAGAATATGAAAAACAGAAAGAAAATAAAAATAATTCTTGACTTTAGTAGTTAGAAATATTATATTTAAGGTAAAGATGAATCAGCGAGCACATTACGCTGATGGGAGAGTGTGTGAGAACAGTAGAAGTCTGTATAAGTGATATTGAATCAGCTCCTAAACCTATTCATCTTTATTATGCGAAACGAAAAGTATTGGAATAGTAATGTTGGTTAGATTGATATTTTGATATGATGAAGAGTGAACGTCGTGGAAGTTAAGGAACTCCAACTAATTCCTTGAACGGCATCTGGATTGAGTCGAGTTGAACATGTTGAGTCAACGAGGTCATGTAGGGTAAGGATATGTCGTTAAAATATTGATGTTTTAAAATGAAAGCCCAGATGAAGGTAGATTGGATTAATAATCGATTAATATCTAATATTATTTTTTGTCAGAAGCTCTCATCCGTTTCACTTTATACAAAGACGCATTGGGATGTGAAGTACAAGCAATCCCACACAATCGGACGGGTTGTGAGTATCGGTAGTTGCAACGAGATACTATGGGTCTAAATTCAAAGATGTGGTAGAGAAGTGTTATGATTCACTGAAGTCATGGCATGGGGTTTTACGATTTATCAGGTTGGTTTGAACCCCCTATCATATTTTTATCTGGGATAGTTGAGCAATTGGCTGGCTCGCTGGACTGTAAATCCAGTCATCTTCGGATGCATGTAGGTTCGAGTCCTACCTATCCCATTAACTTAAGGAGTTTTTATGTCAGATGATTGGTTTCTTGGGTATTCTGCTGGGGATAAAGTTAAAATTTTATCTGATGTCAGAATAAGAGAAGAAAACAAAAAATGGTACGATAGATTAGTTAAAGTAATTAATAATTTTGCCAAACGATATGTGGATGAACCACCATGTAGTTGTCAAAATAACTGGGATGCCTATGGGGAATTTCCAAATTGTGAATTTAAGCATTTGGATGATTGTCTTAAAGATATAAAAACCCAAAAGGAATGGTTTGATATTCATATGCCAAGATGCCAACATGTATATGATATTTGGCATATGAACGAAGACTTGATAAAGATTTTGGCTGGTAAGGAAATTATTATTGAATCTAACCTTATCAATTTACAAGATGACCCATGTTTTTGTTTTAAGTTTGGGAATAGGTCGTATAGATTGACATTAAACTATTTCGAATTAGATACAGGGAAAAGTGGGGGAGAATGTGGATAGACTTCCACAATAAAAAAGGTCAGGTAGATTTGGTAGTTTTGTAACCGAGCGTAAGCAAACTAAACTATCTTTTATTTAGGTTATGAAATTTTTATATAGATAAGGGAATCAATGCCTCAATTAACCACTTGTCTCGGTGGCACAGGACTGTTCTGTAGATACAGGAATAGGTATTGATTAAATTAAGAAGATTAAGGAATTGGCAGACTTTGCACTGAGCTATGTTCGTATGGTGTTTTAAAGTACCAAGTGACTTGATTAGACTGAGAATAAGGTTTGGGAGTAAAATCTCCTCATTCCATTGATGTTGTAGGTACATGCGACGGAGGAATGTGTCCGAATAAATCGACTTAATTGAAAGATTGACGACTATTGGTACGTTGTCTTGATTCCCTCTTTTTATTTTTAGGATTCTCTTTAAGAGGATGTGAATGAAAACGGTTATTTGCGAGGATAAGTAGTCTAATACGCATGAAGTATAGATGTAGTGTGGCTTTAGGTGAAAAAAGGAGCTGTTACAATCTTAATGATAACTGGTTATGGAGTTGAATTGGTGAACGGTTCGTATGTAGGTAACACGCATATGAATGCGAGGCATTACCCTAAAGTGGCGTTATGTTTCGTAGAAAATGCCAATTCGTAAAATGGACTTTCATGTTTATTTGTTTTATGAACTATTATTGCTATGTAAGTGGACGTATACAAGAAGCTTATGTGATTTAATAGGTAGTCTAATGAGTTTATGTGTAAAAATTTAGAACTTTGTCGCCTTCATTCACATCCTTTTAAAAAGAATCCTTTGAAAGTGAAAGACTTTTATAATATTAGATTAGTCTTTGTTATAAAAGTCTTTTTACGGGGCACAACAGACAAGGGGTCGGTGCTGATTTGCATTCAGTTTTTGTTGGGTTCAATTCCCAAGTGTTCCATTATCTTGGTAGGTACGCAAATTGGCAAGCGGACTGATTGTTACTCAGTTGACTGGGGGTTCGAAACCCTCCCTACCAGCCAAATTTTTTCAATGTTGTTGCGAACTCCTTTTATGAAAAATTCTAATTGTTCATTCTAAGGTTCTAAAGTAGTATTTATTTTCGCAACAGCATTATGCACGTATAGGGTAGCGGTCTAATCCACATGTCTTTCGAACATGCAATCGGGGGTTCGAATCCCCCTACGTGTATTATTCTAAGAAGAGGAGCAACTGGGGGAAGCTATAGAGGTTTATATGTATGAGTATACAGATTATATATAAGTGGTTTATAGTCAGGTAGCCAGCCTACGGGGGAAAACGGGATGGCTGTTGTGCATAGACAGTGAACTTAGACTTTATTTTGTATGACAAAATAAAGCCACATCCCCCTCTTCTTTTTATTTTTAACGTTAAAATTTTGAAGGATTGACATGAAAGAGATTAAATCTCCAGTTGGTGTGAAACGAAATGATTTATGGGATGCTTACAAAGAATTGTTAGCAAAGTACAAAAAAATTGTAGATGATGCACCAACTTCTGTTGCGGAAACTGCAAAAAATGAAAAAGTCGGCAAAGCAATTGAAACAGCATCTAACCAAGACATCACTAAAATTGAGTCTATGTTAGAAGGACTTAAGAAACTTGCTGAGGACTATGCTGATGTTACATTAGCTATTTCTGAAAAAAAGAAAGAACTTAAAAATGTTCATGGCATTGTAGCCGAAGCAGATTCTTATGTAGCACTTGTTCAGGCTAAAAAAGATTTAGCCAAAGAAAAAGATGAAAAGGCAACTCAAATAATTGCTGATGCTCAAGAAAAAGCGGATTCCATTTTAGAAAAGGCTAACGCTGAGAAAGATGAACTTGAAGCTGGGATGAAAGAAAAGCTTGATGAGTTTCATAAGGACACTGAGCGACAGGAACAAGAATTTGATTATGAATTTGCTCGAAAGAAAAAGAAAGCAAATGATTCATTGGATGATGAGATTGCTGGTAAGAAAAAATTCCTTGATGCTCAAGTCGCTGATATAGCGGAACGAGAAGATGCTGTAAGTAATGTCGAAGAAAGAATCGAAACTTATGATGCAGAAATCTCTCAAATGAAAGATGATTTCAAGGATGCGGTTGAGCGTAGAGTTGATGAGGAAAAGAAGAAACTTGAGAAATCAAAATATTTCGAAGTTTCTACTCTTAAAACAAATCATGCATCTGAAATCGCAATTAAAGAAAATGAAAATTCATTACTTACTATGCAAGTGACCGATTTAAAGGCTCAATTAGATGTAGCAATGAAGAGTGTTGAATTAGCAAATGAGAAAGTTGCTGGTATTGCATCTGAATCATTAAAAGCAACTGCTAATGAGAAAACACTTGAGAGTGTACTTGAGACTGTTAAAAACAGCAATCAAGGTAAGAAATAAAATATGGATGAGGTGATAGCCCATACAGAAACTTCGGTTTCCAAAAACGTATTACTATCACTTCATCCGCTTTATGTAAATATTGTTGCAAACGTCGGTCAAACGGGGTATGGTAAGATTGACACATTACTGGTGCATTATAGTGTAACCTAAATACAATATTTACATTTTTGGGTCGGTAGCTTAAATGGAAGAGCATCACCTTGTCACGGTGAAAGATGCGGGTTCAAATCCCGTCCTTCTCGTTAACTTAATTGGGGATGTCAGGTATTCGACATATTGTGTAGAATATAGTAAGCATGTCGAGGATTATTGGTGGGCCTCGTTAAAAAGCCAATAGACGTATAATTGACAACAAAAACTACGCACTCGCTGCGTAATTAAACCTGTGAGTAGGTGTCGTATCTCATAGGTCTATATCGACACTCGGTATATATTATCCCAACATAGTATATACTTAAATCATGTTGGAAAATAAGTTTTCAGTAAGTTAAGCATGTAGAAAGCTATGGGAAGTACTTTATGGACAGCGGTTCAATTCCGCTCATCTCCATTCATTTAAAGAGGTCATAATGGACATAGAATATATCAGAGACAATTATCCAGAATTAATGGTTATGGATGGCTTTGATGATTGTATTATAGGTGTAACAAATCATTTCACGAACAATGCATCCATTGCATACAGTATGGAAAAAGTGTTTGATAAGTTAGTAAAAGATGGAATGTCTCATGATGAAGCAGTTGAATATTTTGAATTTAATATGCTCGGTGCTTATGTAGGAGAATACACTCCAACATTTATTAATGATATGTCTTGACATCTTATCTCCACTAATTTATATTAGAAGAAACAATAACAAAGGAGATATTATGGAAAGACAATTAGCAACAATTCAAAAAATCCTCGAAATAAATCCAATCGAAGGTGCTGACAAAATAGAAGTGGCTACTATCTTAGGATGGGAAGTCGTTGTCAAAAAAGGTGAATTTAAAGTTGGTGACTTGTGTGTTTATATTGAAATAGATTCTTTACTTCCTGTATGGGAAGAATTTGAATTCATGGAAAAGAAAAAATATCGAGTCAAAACCATTAGACTTCGGAAACAAATCTCTCAAGGTTTAGCATTTCCGATATCTGCAATTAAGAAAGTTGACCTTAGTGGTTTTACTGAAGGTCAGAATGTCACAAAAGAATTAAAAATCATAAAATATGACCCACAGCTTCAAAAAGAAAACAAACTTAAAAATACAAAACCAGTTCATCCTGTTGTGAAATACTTTTTGAGATATGAATGGTTCAGAAAACTTTACAATCAAAAGAAAAGTGATTTCCCTTCTTTCTTGAGAAAGACAGATGAAACAAGAATCCAATCTAAACCTTCTGTTCTACGACGAGATAAAGATATCGATTATGTTTTCACAGAAAAACTTGATGGACAAAGTGCTACTTTTGCTATTAAGAAAAAATTCTTTGGATATGAATATTTTATATGTTCTCGTAATTTAAGATTGGTTGATAAAGATACGTCTAATTACTGGAAAATCTTTGAACAAGAAAATCTTAAAGAGAAACTTAAAAGGATTCATAAATTATATGGGGATGTTGCCATTCAAGGTGAAATTATCGGGAATGGTATTCAAGGGAATAAATATGGAATCGATGGATTAGAATTTCATGTTTTTAGTCTGTTTGGGATAAAAATCAATAATTATATGAAGAGTCATGGACGATTTAATATAAAAGACCATTCTTATTTGAGTCATACACATACTCGTGTGACTTGTGATGATTTGGGATTAAACCATGTTCCTGTTCTTAAAAAAATGGTAAAATTGCCAGAGACTGTAAAAGAACTGGTTGAAATAAGTAAAGGTGATAGTGTTCTTAAAAAGGGTGTAGTTAGAGAAGGAATTGTTTGTCGTCATTATGATGATAGCAATTATTCTTTCAAAGTGATAAACCCAGAATTTTTATTAAAAAATAAGGAATAGATATAAATGGAAGGTTGGCAGAGTCTGGCTTATTGCGGTAGTCTTGAAAACTATTGGTTCGGGGAAACTCGGCCCGTGGGTTCAAATCCCACACCTTCCTTTAATTTTAACATGGAGAAAATATTGAGCGTAGTTGATTCTTTCGGGGAAAATGTATTCACAAACACAAAACTTAAATCTAAAATAAGCTTAACGACATATAATGCTCTTAAAGCATGGCAAGATGGTGGTGATGAAATAACGTCACCACAAGCAGATGAGATAGCTAAACACATGAAGGAATGGGCAATTTCTAAAGGTGCTACTCATTACACTCATTGGTTTCAACCGATGACAGGAAATACCGCAGAGAAGCATGACAGTTTTCTTAAATTCACCGCAGATAAAAGTGTAACAGAAGAATTCAAAGGTTCAGAACTTATTCAAGGTGAACCAGATGCTTCAAGTTTTCCTTCTGGTGGATTACGAGATACTTGCGAGGCTCGTGGGTATACAGCATGGGATTCTTCATCTCCTGCTTTTATAAAAAACGAAACATTATACATCCCCTCAATATTCATTTCATATAATGGACAAACTCTCGATAAAAAACTTCCATTATTGAAAAGTGACAAAGCAATCAATAATGCAGTTGACAAATTATTGGCTGTCATTGATGGAAACTCTGGAATCAAGAAATCATACTCAACATGTGGAGCTGAACAAGAATTTTTTCTTATTGATGAAAAATATGTTCAGAAACGACCAGATTTATTACTTGCTGATAGAACTGTTTTGGGGGCATCATCTCCTAAAGACCAACAACTGGATGACCAATATTTTGGGAGTATTGATGACAGAGCATTGGGATTT
>CEPX01111004.1_pt1 | contig 26592 bp, 32 predicted proteins | sample 361361 | NCBI WGS metagenome assembly CEPX01 (sample SAMEA2619974, study PRJEB7988) | marine metagenome | biome: marine biome (ENVO:00000447); feature: mesopelagic zone (ENVO:00000213) & marine oxygen minimum zone (ENVO:01000065); material: "saline water (ENVO:00002010), including plankton...
TTGAAAGATTAAGAGATGCTATTATTAGTAGGTTTGGGTAATCCTGGTCCTGAAAATGAAAACAATCGACACAACATAGGGTTTAAAATTATAAATGCCATAAACAAAAAGTTTGCTCTCACTAAACAAAAACCTAAATTTAAAGGTTTGTTGACTACAGGAACAATAGGAGACAAAAAAGTTTATGCGATTAAACCTTTAACTTTCATGAATAATTCAGGAATATGTATCAGAGAGTTAATAGAATATTTCAAAATTGATTCTTCAGATGTTATTGTTTTCCATGATGACTTGGATGTAAGACCTGGTAAAGTAACTGTTAAATTTGGCGGAAGTAGCGCTGGACATAATGGAATAGAATCAATTGACAAATTTATTGGAAAAGATTATTCACGGGTAAGAATAGGAATCGGAAGACCAGAGAAAAAAGAAATGGTTGCTGACCATGTTCTTGATAATTTCTTAGATGATGAGGAAGACAGTATTACAGAATTGACCAAAAATATAGTTGAACACCTTCCAGAGCTTATAGATAAGAAATTGAATCTTTTTTCAAGCAAAGTAAATCAATCGTAAAAATTTATGAGTTTTAAGTGTGGAATAGTTGGTTTACCCAACGTAGGAAAATCAACTTTATTTAATGCTTTAATTCAATCTAAAAAGGCTGAAGCTGGCAATTTTCCATTTTGCACTATTGATCCGAATATTGGAAACGTTTCTGTGCCCGATAAAAGATTAAATATTATTTCAAATATTTCAAAATCAAAAAAAACTATTAATACAATAATTTCATTTGTTGATATCGCTGGATTAGTTAAGGGAGCTTCAAAAGGTGAAGGGCTGGGAAACAAATTTTTGTCTCATATCAGAGAAGTTGATTCGATAATCCATTTAACTAGATGTTTTGAATCTGAAGAAATACAAAATATGCATAAAAATATTGATCCAGTAAGGGATATAGAAATTGTAGAAACTGAAATGCTTTTGGCAGATTTAGAATCTATTCAAAAAAGATTAGAAAAAAATAAAAAAAAGAATCTAGAAGAGGATCAGTTAAAAATATTAAATGATGCCCTAAATTGTATCAATAATAATATTGATATTTCCACTTTATTAGAAAAACATGACAAAAAAAAAATAAATTTTTCTAGATTGCTTTCTTTAAAACCAAAAATCTATGTTTGTAATGTTGATGAAAATAGTCTCAATAGAGGAAATAAATATACTGAAGCTTGTCTAAAAAAATATGGAAAAGATAACATAGTTTTAGTTTGTGCAGAAATTGAGAATCAAATAATGGAATTGGATGAAAAGGATAGAGCAAATTTTATTACGGAATCGGGAACTAAAAATACTGGATTAAATTCACTAATTAAAACTGGGTACAAAATATTAAAACTTGAAACATTTTTCACATCTGGTCCAGAAGAATCAAGGGCATGGACTATAGCTACAAATACAAAAGCAATTAAAGCTGCTGGGGTTATTCATTCTGATTTTGAAAAAGGATTTATTAAAGTGGAAACAGTGTCTTACGATGATTTTGTATATTACAATGGTCATAACGCAGCAAAAAATGCCGGAAAATTAAGATTAGAGGGAAAAGATTATATTGTTAAAGATGGAGATATCTTATTATTTAGATTCAATACGTGACCAAAGCTTTTTCAAACTCAGATGAACTACAAAGGCCAATATAATTAAATATAAAATGACTTTAAATCCAATTTTATGTCTTGCTTCTAAACTTGGTTCTGAAGCCCAAGTTAGGAATGTGGTAATGTCTTTTGCCATCTGCTGTGTTGTAGCTTCAGTTCCATCAGCATAATCCAATAATCCATCGAAAAGAACATTTGGCATTTTTATATTATGTCCGGGCATATATTTATTATAATAAACTCCCTCATCTAATTCAAAACCTTCGGGAGGATCCTCGTATCCTAAAATAATAGAATAAATATAATTTGCTCCATCCTTTCTAGCTTTTATTAAAACAGACATGTCAGGAGGATATGCTCCTCCATTTGCTGCCTCAGCTGCTTGAACATTTGGATATGGTTTCACAAATTTGTCAGATAATCTTCCTGGACGAGTAAACATCTCCCCTTCACTGTTTGGTCCATCAATTACCTCAAAACTTGCGGCAATATTTTTTGAATCTTCTCGTGAAAATTCTGGTCCACCTTTTTCTGATAAATTTCTATAACTTAACAATTTCATAGAATGGCAACCGGAACACACCTCGTTGTAAACTTGATAACCTCTCCTTAAAGAAGCTCGGTCAAAGGTTCCGAATAAACCCTCAAAACTCCATTTATTTTTAAGTAAATCTAAACCTTCTGCTGCCATGCTATTATTGGCAGAAACAATAATTATCGGATAAATAAATAAAATTTTTATAATAATCTTTAATTTTTTTAACACAAAATTGTCACCTGTAATTAGTTGTTTTTGTATCACTGTCCAGTACAGGATCAGAAATACTTATAGGAAGTGGCGTAGTTTTTTCTTTAAATCCTAATATTGGCATTACCAAAATAAAGTGTGCAAAATAGTAAATAGTTGCAGCCCTACCAATAAGTAAATATAGACCTTCTGGAGGTTTGGCACCCATATAACCAAGAACTATAACGTCAATAACTAATACCCAAAAAAATATTTTGTACAGTGGCCTGAATACAGCCGATCTAACCTTAGAAGTATCCAGCCAAGGTAAAAACATTAATATAAACAAAGAAGCAAACATCACAACCACGCCACCTAGTTTATCCGGAACAGCCCTTAAAATTGCATAAAAAGGAAGTAAGTACCATTCGGGTACTATATGTGTAGGTGTAACCATTTGATTTGCTTTAATATAATTATCTGGATGACTCAAAATATTTGGTGCAAAGAAAACAAAACCTGCGGTAATAATTAAAAAAATTATCAAAGCATATAAATCTTTAACAGCAACGTAGGGGCTAAATGGAACGGTGTCTTTTGATGGCTGTTTAATATCGATACCAACAGGATTAGTGTTCCCGGGAATATGAAGTGCCCAAATATGTAAAACTACTAGTGCAAAAATTAAAAATGGCAACAAATAATGTAAGCTATAAAATCTTGTCAATGTTGGACTACCAACCGCATATCCTCCCCAAAGCCATCCTACAATACTGTCTCCAACAATAGGTATGGCACTGAATAAACTTGTTATAACAGTAGCTGCCCAAAAACTCATTTGTCCCCAAGGTAAAACATAACCCATAAATGCTGTTGCCATCATTAATATGTAAATAAGCATTCCAATAATCCAAATCATTTCTCTGGGTGATTTATACGAGCCGTAATACAGTCCTCTAAAAATATGTACATAAACTGCCAAGAAAAACATTGAGGAACCGTTTGCATGAAAGTACCTTATTAACCAACCATAATTTACATCTCTCATGATATGTTCAACACTTTCAAAAGCTAAATCTGCATGAGCTACATAGTGCATTGCTAAAACTATGCCTGTAATTATCTGGGCAATTAAACAAAAAGTAAGAATCGCTCCAAAAGTCCACCAATAATTTAAATTCTTGGGAGTTGGATAATCTCTTAGATGATGTGCCAAAGATAATAATGGCAATCTGCTATCAAACCACTGTCCAAGCTTTGATTTGGGTATATACTTTTCTTCACTCATTAAAATCAACCTATTTTAATTGTATTGTTGTCAACAAATTCATATTTGGGTATTTCAAGATTTGTGGGTGCAGGACCCTTCCTTATTCTTCCTGAGGTATCATAGTGCGACCCATGACATGGGCAAAACCAACCTCCAAAATCTCCCTTGTTGCCTAAAGGGACACACCCAAGATGTGTGCAAACTCCTGTCATTACAAGCCACTCTGATTTTTTTACTCTATCCTCATCTTTTTGAGGATCTTTCAATTCATTTAGATTTACATTTTGAGCTTCACTTATTTCTTCCTGGGTTCTTCTTCTTATAAAAATTGGTTTACCCCTCCAAAGTACTGTGATTGTTTTACCTAAGCCAATACTGCTTATATCAACCTCTGTAGTAGCCAAAGCTTTAACAGATGCATCGGGATTCATTTGATCAATTAATGGCCATGCGGCCGCCCCAACAGCAACCGCTCCTAAAGCATAAGAGGCGGTATATAAAAAATATCTTCTTTCAGCAGTTTCTTCCTTCTGCTCTTTATTTGCAACTTTAATAGAAACAAATACCCATGAGAGACATAAAAATAAAATTAAAAGGGCAATAATCGTCACCAAAATTGTATATGATATGCTCATTTTCTAAGTTTAAACATATTTTTTATTATTAACAATTAAAGTATCTAATATATATTTTTATAAAAAAATACATTTTTTTCTACTACAAGAATGACACAGCCGCACTCTAAAAACTCTACTCTAATTAAAGTTGCACTTTATGAACCAGATATACCCCAAAATACTGCTGCGATTGTACGTCTGTGTGCATGTTTTGGAGTTAGATTAGATATTATTGAACCTTGTGGATTTTTTTTAAGTGACAAAAGATTTAAAAGAGTAGTGATGGACTATATAAATGAATGCAAAATAAAATCGTTCAAAAATTTTACTGAGTTTAAAAAAGATAAAAAAAATGAAAGAATAATTTTAATGACCACAAAAGCAAAAAGGAAATATTTCGACTTTAAATTTAACCAAAATGATACAATATTATTTGGTCGTGAAAGTGCTGGAGTTCCACAACTAGTGCATAAAAGTGTAGATTACAAATTAATTATTCCAATACAAAAAAAAGACAGATCCCTTAATATAGTTTCAAGCGTTGCCATTACTTTGGCTGAAGCTCTAAAACAAAATCAATGTCTATAAAAATGGATATTGAAATTAAAAAAAATTTAGCAAAAAACTGGTTTATTTTATTACGAGACATCATTTGTTATGAAATTGAAGAATTGGAAAAAGAATTTGGGACCAAAAAAAACAAGATACCAAAAAAATTCAAATCTCGAACATGGAGAAAATCCGATAATAATGATGAAGGCGGTGGTGAATTTAGAATTTTAAACGGTGGATTGGTATTTGAAAAAGTTGGAGTAAATTTTTCAGAAGTATATGGCAAATTTAATGCAAATTTTAAAAATAAAATTTTAGGAGCAAAAAATAATCCTAAATTTTGGGCTTCGGGTATTTCAGTAGTTATGCATATGAAAAATCCAAAAATTCCTGCAATGCATTTTAATACTAGATTTATTTCGACAGAAAAAAATTGGTTTGGTGGTGGAATAGATATAACACCAAGTATAAAAGATTTAAAAGAAGCTAGGTGGTTTCATAGAGAGTTAAAAATAACTTGTAATCGTCATAACAAAAAATATTATACAAAATATAAAAATTGGTGTGACAAATATTTTTACCTAAATCACAGAAAAGAAATGAGAGGCGTTGGAGGTATATTTTTTGATTATAAAAAAAATAACTGGAATAAAGATTTTTTTTTCGTAAAAGATGTGGGAAATACTTTTGCTTATATATTCAAAAAAATCATTAAAAGAAAAATGTTCAGTAGCTGGATAAAAAAAGAAAAAAAAATTCAACTTTTAAAAAGAGGTAGATATGTTGAATTTAATTTATTGTACGATCGTGGTACTCAATTTGGTCTCAATACAGGCGGAAACACTAAAGCCATACTGATGTCTTTACCACCAATAGCAACTTGGGATTAGTTTATGGATAAAGAACCAGTAACAGTTAATGGATTAGAAAAATTAAAAAAAGAGTTAGACCATCTTAAAAATGTTAAACGTCCAAATATCATAACTGCAATCGCCGAAGCAAGATCGCACGGAGATTTGAAAGAAAATGCTGAGTATCATGCTGCCAAAGAACAACAATCTTTTATAGAGGGAAGGATAGCAGAAATTATCGATACTATCGCAAGAGCTAACGTTATTGATGTAACAAAAATTGAATGTTCTGAGAAAGTAATTTTTGGATCTACTGTTGAATTGCTGGATATTGAAACAAGCAAAACAAAAATCTACAGAATTGTAGGAAGAGATGAAGCAAATATTGAGGAAAACTTAATCTATTTTAGATCACCTCTTGGAAGGGAGTTAATTGGAAAAAATAAAAATGATACAATTCGTGTGAAAACTCCTTCTGGAGATAAGGCATTTGAAATTAAGGAAGTAAGATATAGTCTCAACTTAACTTCAAAATAGCTTTAATATCATTTTTATCGATAATAAAATCGTTATCCATCCAAGATTGCTCTAACTTTTTTAGCGCAAAGCCAAGTTCTTTACTTTCAGAAAAATTATATTTTACTTTCAAATAATCTGCTGTGATTGGAAAAACTGGCAATTTTAATTCTTCCAAAAAGGAAATACGTTTTTCAAGTATACTAACATCTATTTCTTCTGATACGAAAGTTGAAAAAACTAACAAATCAATAATTTTCTCTGTATTTTCTAAATAAGCTAATTTAACTAATTTTTGTTCATCTAATAATTCTTTGATGTTAATTTTTTTATATCTATTAAGTAAAAATAATATTCTGTTTTTGTCTCGATTTGAAAATTTAAATTTATATAAAAAAAATTCACAATTATCTGAATTATCAATTAATAAAATTGAGATAATCAAAGAAATATCTAATTTATTAATGATCTTATTGGGTATATTTTTTATAGTTCTAAAGCGATCATAATGCTTTAATTGCGGAAAAATGACCAAGATTATTGAACAAGAAAACTCATCGTTAAATAACTCATAAAAATTTTTTAAATTTAATATTTTAGAAAATTCATCAAAAATTCTTTCTTTTGAAATTTTTCTTACTCCATTTAGTCCTTTTTTGATGGCTTGAACAATTTCAATATCATGTTGATGATTGCTGTACTGAGTGTAAAATCTAAAATATCTTAGAATTCTTAAATAATCTTCTCTGATTCTTTCATTGGGATCTCCAATAAATTTAACAACTTTATTTTCTAAGTCTTTTTGACCACCTAGAGGATCATATATTTCGCCTTTTAAATTAGAATAAATTGCATTAATTGTAAAATCTCTTCTTTTGGCATCAATTTCCCAGTCAGAAATAAATTCAACATCTGCGTGTCTTCCGTCTGTGCTTGTGTCTTTTCTTAAAGTAGTTAATTCAAATTTTAATTTGTCAATTATGACTGTGATTGTTCCATGAGAAATTCCTGTTTCTAAGAATTTTATTTTATTTTCAATTAAAATATTCTTAATTACTTCTGGATTAAGATTAACTGCAATATCAATATCGTCAATTTCTTCTCCACTTAATAATTTTCTTACGCATCCTCCAACTAGCATAAGCTTGGTTTTTTTATTGTGATTTTTTAAGATTGAAAAAATATTTTTTACACCGTTAAAATATTTTAAGTCTCCTAGTGATTTTATACTTATCTCAGGTTTTCTGTTATTTTTAATTGCAGAAATTGATGTTATAATTTTATTAAACATAATTGGCTGGGGCGCTAGGATTCGAACCTAGGATCGCGGTACCAAAAACCGCTGCCTTACCGCTTGGCTACGCCCCAAAATACATTTTGATATAGCATAAAAACTTTACTTTATATAGTCCTTGCCCTTTCACACCAATAATTTGGAAATTTTTTTATTATATTTTTTTTTGCTTTTTGAGCACTTTTAAAATTTTTAAAATATCCCACGCACGTTGAGCCAGAACCTGTTAACCTTGAAAAGATGCAATTTTCTTGCTCTTTTATGAAAGTGTTGAGAGTTTTTACCTTCGGATACAATTTAAAAACCACATGTTCAAGGTCATTTCTGTCTAATCTAATATTATTTAAGCTAAATAATTTTTGAAAATTTGAATTAATTTTTTTTTGATAAGAATTGGAAAATTGTTTATTCCTTGAATAAATATCCTTAGATAAACATTTTATTCCCGGATTAACCAATACAACATGTAATTTCAATTTTCCTTTGAATCTTTTTAGATATTTTTTGCCACCTATTAAAAAAGTATTTCTAATTTTAAGTCCCAGTGAAACGTCCGACCCTATTTTTTTTGCAATTTTATATAATTTTTCTTGATTTATATTAAATTTATAATTTGATAAAAAAAAATTTATTAATGCAGCTGAATTCATCGAACCTCCACCAAGTCCAGCACTGTGTGGTATATTTTTCTTAATATAAATTTTAAATTTTTTTTTTTTTAGGTAATTATTTTTTCTTAAAAGATCTAGTGTCTTTGAAATAGTATTGTTTTTTAAATTAATATTATGTTTAAATTTACCGTGAAACTTTATTTGATCTTGTTTCGAATTAATTTCTTTAATTTTAATAATATCAAATAAATTAACAAAAGTTACCATGGATTGAATCTTATGTAGCCCGGTATATAATTTTTCAATTACTCTTAATGATAAATTAATTTTGCAAAATGAATAAATAAGAAATGTTTTCATCTCTTATTTAAGAATGATTTTGAACACCTAAAATTAATTTTACTTTAATTTTATCTTTCATTTCATTTTCTGTAGTTTCAAGATTTAAAACATAGTTCCAAAAATAATTTGCCTGTAAATTCTTATTTAATTTCCATAGTATATCTGCGTAATGATCATTAACTATGGGATCTAAGGGCATAAGTTGAAGCGCCTTTTGCAAAAGCTTCTCTGCCTCTTCATATCTTCCAGTTAAATACATTCCCCATCCTAGCGAGTCCATAATATATGGATCTTTCTTTTTCTTACTTAACGCCACTTCTAACATCTCAATAGATTTTTCTAGATTAATATTTCTTTCAAGCCATGAGTAAGCTAAATAATTTAATACATAAGGCTCTTCTGGAACTAAATTTAATGACCGAATTAAATCGTTTTCAGATTTTTTCCACAATTTCAATCTTTCATAACTCACACCTCTTTTATATAAAATTTCAGAATATAATGGGTTGTCGCTACCAATATCGTTTAAGACCTTGGTATAATATTTAATAGCGTCTTCATATTTTTCAAAACCTTTGAAAAGATTCGCTAAATCATAATAATTTTTAACCGTAGGATTTTCCAATTTTTTAAAACTTTTATTTAAAAAATTGATCGCAGATTTGTCGTTTTCTATTTTACTCTTTATCCACACAAGTCTTTTTTTAGCATGCCAACTATATATTTGATTTTTAGAATCGAATTTTAAATAAATTTTTTTTGAATTTTGATAATCTTCTAAGTGAAAATAATTTTCCGCTAACAATGCATTATTGAATATAAAATCAGGGTTAAGATAAAGGGATAAATTCAAATAAAAATTTGAAAGTGCATAATTTTCTTCACTAGAATGTAAATTAGCTATTAAATAAAAAAACTCGCTGATTAAATGATTGGGATTCCTGCAGTCAAATATATCTTTGACTTTGTTTGCTTTTCTTTTTTTTAACCATGATTTAGTTTGATCTAAAAGTAAGTTGGTATTAAATATATCATTATTTTTATCTAAAACTTTTAAGGCTTCATTGCTACGATTTTTCGAAACAAGAAAATTAATATAAAAAAAATTATACCTGGTAAAATTTAATGTATCGGGATTGATTATTCTTAAAAAATTTTCATCAACATTTTTATTATCAAGATAACAACTTATAAAAGCCTTGTTAATTAAAGCAAAATTTTTATAATTTTTTGAAATAATATTAAGTTCAGTTTCATAATCGTGTAAGCGATTTTCAAACACCCTTGCATAACTCAAAAGTAATTGTGCAATTAATTTTTCAAGATTAGAAAATTTTCTATTTTGAATAATTGAATTAAAGTAACTTGAAGACTTCATATAATTTTTTTCTAATAAATAACTGATGCCTAATAGCAAATTAGCATCAAAAAAATTTAAATTTTTTTTTTTTAGTTTTTTTAAATATAAAAATAACTTTGAAATTTCTTTTGTTTGTACTAGAGTAAAAATCATTTCGCGATTAAATTGATTATGGTTGTTTTTTAAGTGATTTAAGTTATTGAAATATTTTAGGGCTAATTTATTATTATTATTATTAGATGAAATTATTCCTGAAAAATAATTAGAAATACTTTTTCCAGAATATAATATCTTTTGATTCGCTGAATATACGATAGAATTTAGAATAAAAATAAAAAAGATCAGGATATAAACAAAAATTTTTGGTAAACTTGAATACATAAAATACTATAATTTACAATGAATAAAAAAGTAAATCAAAAAGTCCTTTCACTTATTGAATTTTATAATTTATCAAATATGGATTTATTAATAAATAATTCTCCTATAAATCGATTTGATAACAATAAAAAATTATCAAATGGTCTAGGAAAATCACAACAACTTGAAGAATTAAAAAAAATGATTGGATCAATAAAAAACTGTGAATTAAAGAATTCAGCCAATAAAATAGTCTTTTCTGATGGAAATATAAACTCCAAGATTATGTTTATAGGTGAAGGACCTGGTGCACAAGAAGATCAAGATGGTTTACCTTTTGTGGGACGTGCAGGAAAACTACTAGATAAAATGTTAGAATCAATAAATTTGAATAGAAAAAAAGTATATATATCAAATGTGGTAAACTACCGACCTCCCAAAAATAGAAGACCCACGGATCAGGAAATTGAAAGATATTATCCTTTTTTAAAATTACATATAGAAATAATTAATCCAAAAATCCTTGTTCTTTTAGGTAGTACCGCACTTAATGCAATTATAGGAAATGAAAAAGTAATTTCAAAAGCAAGAGGGAAATGGATAAAAAAACAAATTGGAAATTGTCATCCCTATATAATAGCCTCTTTTCATCCTGCTTTTTTAATGAGACAACCTGATCAAAAAAAATTAGCTTGGATCGACTTAAAGTTAATAAGAGAAAAAATGAAGCAACTAAATTTATAACTTTATAAGTAAAATTTTTTGAATAAAAATAAATTAATTGCTGGTGTTGATGAAGTGGGTAGAGGGAGTTGGATTGGACCAGTTTTTTCAGCAGCAGTGATATTAAAAAAAAATATCAATAAAAATTTACTTAAGGACTCAAAAAAAATCCCATCTGAAGAAAGAAAAAAATTAGCAAATTATATAAAAAAAAATTCTATTTATTCTGTGGGCAAAGCTTCAATAAAAGAGATAGATAAATTGAATATTTTGCAAGCAACTTTACTCTCTATGAAAAGGGCCATAAATAATTTAAAACACAAACCAAATATAATTTTGGTTGACGGAGTCCATGCTCCAAAAAATACGAGTTATCATTTTAAAACTATAATTCGAGGAGATGAAAAAATTCCCGCTATTTCAGCTGCTTCGATTATTGCTAAAGTAGCAAGAGACAGATACATAACAAGATTAGCAAAAAATTATATATCCTACGGTTGGCATACCAATTTTGGATATGGAACAAAAAAACATTTAGGCGCGATTTATAAATTTGGTGTCACTAATCATCACAGAAAATCTTTTAAGCCGATGCACAATATCTTGTTAGGCAAAAAAAAATAAACACAATTTAACTAAACTATTTTCAATCACAGGTTGACCAAGACTCTAGTTTGGAGTCTAATTGTTCACGTAAAATCATGATGAATACAGAGCAACTTAAAAATAAAATTTTAAATGGGGAATGTGTTGAGGAATTAAAAAAAATTCCTGATAAGAGCTTTGATTTAATTTTTGCTGATCCTCCATACAATTTACAAATTGGAGAAAAGTTAAAAAGACCTGATGATAGTAAGGTTAATGGTGTAGATGATAAGTGGGATCAATTTGAAAGTTTTAAACATTACGATGATTTCTGTAAAAATTGGTTAAGCGAATGTAAAAGAATTTTAAAAGACAACGGAAGCATCTGGGTTATTGGATCATATCACAATATTTTTAGACTAGGTTACCACTTACAAAATTTAAACTATTGGTTACTTAACGATATAATTTGGAGAAAAAATAATCCAATGCCAAATTTTAGAGGAACAAGATTTACCAATGCACATGAAACTTTAATTTGGGCCTCAAAAAGAAAAAAATCAAAATATACTTTTAATTATCAATCTCTAAAATGTTTAAACGATGATTTACAAATGCGTTCGGATTGGACTTTTCCTATATGCAACGGAAAAGAAAGATTAAAAAAGAATGGAAAAAAAGTCCATTCTACTCAAAAACCAGAAATTCTTTTACATAGGATTATTTTAGCAACAACAAATAAAGGTGATTCCATATTAGATCCATTTTTAGGTACCGGAACCACTGCTGTTGTAGCAAAAAAATTGGGTAGAAAATTCTTTGGTATAGAAAAGAATAAAAAATACTTTAAAGCAGCATCTGAAAGAATAAATAAAACCCAAGTAATTGAGGATAATTATTTAGACACAATAGAAAATAATAAATCAAAACCTAGAATACCTTTTGGATCTTTAGTTGAAATGGGAATAATCAAACCGGGAGCTATTTTATTTGATCAAAAAAGGAAATTTAACGCTAAAATAATGGTAGATGGAAGTTTAAAACATAAGGACTCGGAAGGTTCTATACATAAGGTGGCTGCCAAAATAATGGGTACAGAAAGCTATAATGGATGGACTTATTGGTATTGCAACATAGGAGGCACAATTGTGCTAATTGATAATTTGAGACAGAGATTAATTTCTAACTCAACATAGGTTTTGGGAGGTTTGATGCCTTATCTTAACGATAAACTTAGAGATAGCATTTCTTCCCTCACCCTTCACACTAAAATTTTTAATCTCCAAGGAGAATCAGCATAAATTGTCTTATATTTTCCCATAACAAATCAGTAAAACAAAATATCATATTTTTTGGTGTAATTTAATCTAATTTTTTTAGTTATAAACTTTAGCTATTTTTTTAAAAATCTTTTTTGTAAACGAAGGTATAAATTCCTGGCTCGATCTATCTACGGAATACCAATTAAATTTCTTTGGTATGTTTTTTGTAAATTTATAAAACAAATCTATATTCATTTTAATATTTGAAATATTATTTTTGTAACTACACAAATAATGCCATCCCTTTTTTTTTAAATTATTATTTGCAACTACCATTTGAATTTCTGGCATCTTAAAGTTATTTAAAAAACTTAGATTTTTATTTTTAGTTAGAGCTATCTCTTTTTTATATTTATTTAAATAGCAATAAATATTAATTTTTTTTTCTTTAATAGAAAACTTTTTGTTAAGCGAAATATAATTTTTACCATTAAAAAATTTACAATATTTTTGTAAATGACAAATTTTACATAATGGATTTTGAGGTTTGCAAACTACAGCACCAAATTCCATTAAAGCTTCAGCTAAATCTGCATTTCTATCTACTTTGGGTAGTTTATTAATAATTTTTTTAATTTCGGTATCAAAATTCTGAATATTTACATCAGTTAAAAATAATCTCGAAAAAACTCTCTTCACATTTCCATCAATTGGAATACATTCTTTGTTATGAATTAGGGCTGATAATGCACTGGCTGTATATTCTCCTACTCCAGGTAATTTTATAATTTTTTCAATTTTTTTTGGAAGCTTACTATTATAGTTTTTTACTAAAATTGTTGCAGTTTTATGCAAATTTTTTGCTCTTTTATAATAACCAAGGCCCTCCCAAAGTTTTAAAACCTTTTTTTCTTTACATTTGGATAAGGCTTTTAAATCTGGAATTTTTGTAACAAATTTTAAAAAATATGGAATTACAGTTTTAACTTGTGTTTGCTGCAACATAAATTCACTTACAAGTACGTAGTATTCCTTTTTGTTTTTTGATGTATTGATTCTCCAAGGCAAAATTCTTTTGTTATTATCATACCAATAAAGTATTTTTTTTGGTAAAATTGATAACAATCCATGCATATAAAAAACAATATAAGGCAAAAGACATTTTATATTCAAGGTTTAAGGTCTTTTAAGAATTCTTTGCCAAAAAACGTAAAAAAAATCTTGAATAAAAAAGGTTTTGTTTACTCTGAAATATTAAACAGGTGGAATTATTTGGTAGGTAATGAAATATCAAAGGTATCTTTCCCAAAGACATTTAAGCCTAATGGAAAAAATGCTCCAGGAACACTAATTATAAGCGCTCAAAGAGGAAATGAAATTAGTGTAGAATATAGTAAAAATACCATTATAGAGAAAATTAATAGTTTTTTTGGCTACAAAGTCCTTAACAATATCCGTTTGGAAACATTTAATAATTTAAAAGAAAATATTAATAAAAAGAAAATGCATATTTCCAAAAATACTACTGAGAAATTTAAAGATTCTCTAAAATCTTTAAATAATGAAAAAATAAAAAAATCTTTAATAAAATTAATAAACGCAATTCAAAAATGAGAAAAATAATTTATATTTTTTTAATTTTTTTTTTAAACCTGAATTCTTTTGCAATCGAAAATAATAAATTAAGCGAAATCACAGAAGGAAGCGAAAACGCAAAAATAAAGATCTATATTTATCAATCTTTAACCTGCCCTCATTGTGCGGTTTTTCATGCTGAGATTTATCCTCTTCTTAAAAAAGACTATATAGACACTGGAGTTCTAAAAATATATTTTAGACATTTTCCTTTAGATTTGGCTGCACTTAATGCCGCAAAAATTCTTCAATGTATCGATGAGAAAAATAGAATTTCTTTTTTAGATCACTTATATGAGACTCAAGAAAACTGGATAAAAGGTACAACAATAGAAGATATAAATCAAAATCTCAAAAAAACTGTCAAAAAATTTGCTCTTAGTGAAAAAGATTTTGATAAATGTTTGGGTCTTGAAGACGTGGAAAATCATATTTTGAATAGCAGAATTGAAGCTGTAAAAAGTTTTAAAATCAATTCAACGCCTAAAGTTATTATTAATGATAAGGTATTTGAAGATACGCTTGAATACAAAAATTTAAAAAAAGCAATTGAGAAATTAATATAATAAATTATATGGAATTTAAAAAGATTCAATTAATCGGTTTTAAATCATTTATTGAAAAGACAATTTTCTTAATTGAAAACGGTTTAACAGGAATTGTGGGTCCCAACGGCTGTGGCAAATCAAATATTGTAGAGTCTGTAAGATGGTGTATGGGAGAAACTTCTGCAAAAAGCATGCGAGGTTCAGGAATGGAAGATGTGATTTTTTCTGGTACCGCTAATAAACCTTCAAAAAATATTGCTGAGGTAACTATTACTTTGGAAAACACCGAGAAAGACGGACCAATGCAATTTAGGAATATTGAAAAAATTGATGTAAAGAGAAGGATTGAAAAGGACAAGGGTTCTAAATATTTTATTAATGAAAAAGAAGTGCGTGCAAGAGATGCGCAAACATTTTTTGCAGATTTATCTACTGGAGCACACTCACCTTCGATTATTGGACAAGGAAGAATTGGGGCACTTGTAACTGCAAAACCATCTGATCGAAGAACCATTTTAGAGGAAGCCGCTGGAATATCAGGAATTCATGCGCGAAGACACGAGTCTGAATTAAGACTTAATTCAGCAGAAAATAATTTAAAAAGAGCAGATGAACTGAGAAGACAACAGGAAAAACAATTGGAAAATTTAAAAAAACAAGCAGAAGAAGCAACAAAGTATAAAATGATTTCAGAAGAAATTAAAAAATTTGAAGCAGGCCTTTACTATATAAAATTACAGAATATTGAAAAAGATATTAAATTAGAAAATGAAAATATTAGTGAATTTGATGATGAGGTAAGTGGATTAACGATTGAGCTAAATCATTGTACTGAACTACTAGACAAAGAAAACTTAAAATTGAAACCTTTAAGAGACAAAAATATTGAAGTACTATCCAAATTACAGAGATTAAATTTAGAAATAAAAAATCTAGAAGAACAAGAAATTAGAATAAAAACTGAGAAAGGAGGCTTAATTGATGCTGAAAAAACATTAGAAATTGATACAGATAGAGAAAAAAGAATAATAATTGATGCTTCATCGAATGAAAAGAGACTGAAAGAAGAAAAAAAGGATTTAATTGATACCGAAACAAAATATTATGAATTTGAAAAGCAAGCTAACCGGGACCTAAACATAGCTACGGAAAACCTTAAAATTGAACAAGAAAAGCTCGAAAAAACCTCTCAACAATTGGTTATAAATTCTACTTCAGGAGAAAATTTAGAAATCATAAAAAACTCTCTATCAAATTTAGAGTTGTGTCATAAATACATGAAAGAAGGAAATGTTGACGAATCATCAATCTTAATAAATAAAACAATGAACAGCTTGAAAACATTAATTTCAAAATTTGAAAGCATAACAAATAAACAGCTATTAGAGGAATTAAGTAAATTAAATAACAAATTAAAAGTTTCTCAGGAAAATTATGCTACGGCATATAGTAAAAATCAAACAATTAAAGTTGACTCAATAAAAAGACAGGAAAGAATAAAAAACATCGATAAAGAAATTAACAACTGGAAAGATTTAAGTTCTAATTCGGAAAAAATGATGAACGAATTAAAAACAAGAAAAGAAAAGATTGCTCAAAACTTAGTTGATTTAGAGAAACTTCCTGAAAATATTGCTGTTGAAAAAGGTCAGACTATACAAATGATTAAAATAACAAAGCAAGAAAAATTAAAGGTTGAAGAAGAAACAGGCAAAATTGAAGTAATTTATGAAGATCATAATAAAAAGCTAAAAACTGCGCAAGAAAAGATCATGTTTGCAAGAGAGAAAAGAGCTAGTGCTTCAGCTACAGAGGAAGGCTTGCAAAACAGAAAAAGAGATTTACTGGAGCACATTGAAAGCGACCTTAAACTTAGTGAAGCCAACCTGTTTAATTCATCTAATTTGTTTGGAAAAGATGTCTTTCCAGGTGCTTTGGAGCAAGAGGAGGCTTTGGATGCAAAAAAAAGAGAAAGAGATAAACTTGGATCAGTAAATTTGAGAGCCGATGAAGAAACAAAACAGTTCAAAATGGAAATCACCAAAATGCAAAAAGATCGGGAAGACTTGGTCTCAGCAATAATTAAATTAAAAGCAAGCATTAATGAGTTAAATCAAAAAGGAAGGGAAAGATTAATTGAGGCTTTCGAAAAGGTAAACAGGAAATTCAATGAGGTATACACAAAATTATTTAATGGAGGAAATGCTAAATTAGAACTAGTAGACTCAGAAGATCCCTTAGAAGCTGGTTTAGAAATGTTAGCAAGTCCTCCAGGTAAAAGATTGCAATCAATAACTCTTCTTTCTGGGGGAGAACAGGCACTAACTGCTCTATCACTAGTTTTTGCAGTTTTTCTAACTAACCCAGCACCAATATGCTTTTTGGATGAAGTTGACGCTCCCTTGGATGATGCCAATGTAACAAGATTCTGTAATTTACTAGAGGAATTGGTGAAAATAACTCGAACAAAATTTATTATTATTACACATCATGCCTTAACCATGTCAAAAATGAACAGATTGTATGGTATAACAATGCCTGAAAAGGGAGTTAGCCAGTTAGTCGCAGTCGATCTTGAAAGGGCGGAAGAATTGGTTGCATAAATTTTGATCAAATGAAAAAATTTAGCGAATTGAGTACTCGCCTAAAAATTGCAAAGAAAAAAGCTAATAAAAACTCATTTAATGGCAATAAAAAGAGTTCTTCTGCTTTGGGTACAGCCTTAAAATTAAGCACTGAGATGGTTGCCGCTGTTTTTGTGGGCTCAATAATAGGGTTTATTTTAGATAATTGGTTTGATAGTAAACCCTGGTTAACAGTAATATTTTTTTTTGTTGGTGCTGTGGCTGGTATTTTGAATGTTATTAGATCAGCAAAATTAATGCAAAAAAATAATGATTAAGAAAAATTGAGAAAATAATTATGTCGACAAATCCAATGCATCAGTTCAATGTTTATAGAATTGGTCCAGAGATAAATCTTGGCAATGTAGATATATCATTTACGAACGCAAGTTTATTTATGATTATAAGTGCGCTTACAATTGTTAGTGTACTTTTTGTAGGAACTAGGAGGAAGGCTATAGTGCCCACAAAAATACAATTACTCACTGAACTGAGTTATACCTTGGTGTCCAAAATGATAAGTGATACTGCTGGATTAAAAGCAAAACCCTATTTTCCATTTGTTTTTAGCTTATTTATGTTTGTATTGTTCTGCAACATGCTTGGAATGTTACCCTACTCTTTCACAGTTACAAGTCATATCATTGTAACTTTTGCATTAGCAGCTATTATTTTTCTAGGCGTAACGATTATAGGATTTGTTAATCATGGAATAGGATATCTTAAATTGTTTATTCCAAGTGGAGTTCCGCTATTTTTGTTGCCTTTAATAGTTATAATTGAGATTATTTCGTATTTAAGTAGACCTGTAAGTTTATCTGTACGATTATTTGCAAATATGATGGCAGGTCATACAATGTTAAAAGTTTTTGGAGGTTTCGTAATTAGTCTTGGAGTATTGGGTGGTTTGTTACCACTTAGTTTTACGGTTGCATTAACTGGTTTGGAAATATTGATAGCATTTCTTCAGGCTTATGTTTTTGCAATTTTAACATGCATCTATTTAAATGATGCACTTAATTTAAAACATTAAATTAAAAAGAAAGGAGAAAATATGGAGTTAGAAGCAGCAAAAATGATTGGAGCTGGTCTTGCGGCGATTGCGTTAGCAGGAGCCGGTGTTGGCATAGGAATTATTTTTGGAAATTATTTATCGGGAGCCATGCGTAATCCTTCTGCAGCACAAAAACAATTTCCAAATTTACTATTGGGTTTTGCTTTGGCAGAAGCTACTGGATTATTTGGCTTAGTTGTTGCATTGATAATATTGTTCGCATTTTAAGTTTTAATTAATGGTTCGAAATTATTTAAAACTTATTGGTTTTTTCATTTTTTTATCAGGCAATTGTTTTGCAGCCAATGAGGGTATGCCACAACTTAATCCAGATTATTGGATATCACAAATTTTTTGGGTAATGCTGATTTTTGGAACTTTGTATGTAATTTTGTGGAAAGCAATCTTACCAAAAATTAATGAAAACTTAGAAAATAGAAAATCTCAAATTTTAACCGACCTAGATGAGGCTCAAGAACTTAAAAATCAATCTGAAAAAAAAATCTCCGAATACAATATGATCCTTAGTAAAGCAAAGCAAGATGCAAAAAAAATTCTAGATGGAACAAGAAAAAAAATTAGCCTTGATATTGAAAATAAAAATAATCAATTTAATTTAGAAATAAACAAAGAAATTGAAAATGCTGAAAAAGAAATTAAAACGTTAAAACTATCATCAATAAAAGATATTAATAAAATCTCCATCGAGACATCTTCGGAAATTGTTAGAAAAATGGTAGGTACCGAAATTAACTCCAGCAGTGTTTCAGCAGCTGTTGAGGATATCTCAAAAAAAGAAATTATAAAATATATATGACAATTGATGCAACATTTTGGGTAGCTATTGCCTTCATAATATTTATTACGATACTAGTTTATTTAAAGGTTCCTCAAAAAATTAATTCCTTGTTAAATATCATGATAGAGGACATTAAAAATGAACTAAATGAAGCTGAAAAATTAAGAAAAGAATCAAAAATTTTATTGAATGAAAGTCAGGAAAAATTAGAAAACGTCCAAAAAGAAAGTGAACAAATAATCAAAAATGCTCATAAAGAGAGTGAAAAGCTTATTATAGAAATAAATAATAAATTTTTTCAAACTTCAGAAAATAGAAAAAAAATTACCGAACAAAAAATTGTACAAATGAAGGAAGACGCCATTAAGAGCATAAAAGATGCTGCTGTAAAAATCTCAATAGAGTCAGCTACAAAATTAATAAAAACATCAATTAATAAATCAAAACTAGATACTCTCTTTAAAGAAAATCTCAATCAAACTAAAAATACTCTTAAAAAAACTAGTGCTTAAAATATTTTAAGCATATATTGCTAACACACGCATCTGATCAAAGTATGAAGAATAAAATTACAATTCATTTAGCTTCACCAAGAGGTTTTTGCGCAGGAGTTGATAGAGCTATAGAAATTGTTAAAAAAAGTTTAGAAAAATTCGGAGCTCCAATCTATGTAAGACACGAAATCGTGCATAATAAACACGTGGTGGAAAGTTTAAGAAAAAAAGGTGCTATTTTCGTTGATGAATTAAGTGAAATTGAAGATGGCTGTAGGCCAGTTGTTTTTTCTGCCCACGGAGTTTCGAAATCAGTTCTTGAAGACGCAGATATTAAACAAATCGAATATATAGATGCAACTTGCCCTTTAGTTTCTAAAGTGCATAAAGAAGCAGAGCAATTATGCAAACATAATTACCATATTTTATTAATTGGTCATAAAAATCATCCTGAAGTTATAGGAACCATGGGCCAGTTATCAAACGGAGCAACTGATTTAATTGAAACAAGAGAAGATGCCAAAAATTATATCAATAAAAAAAAGGGAAAACTTTCATATATCACTCAAACAACCCTCTCAGTAGATGATGCTAATGAAATTATACAAATCCTGAAAAATAAGTTTCCTGATATAAAAGAACCAAAAAAAGATGATATTTGTTATGCAACGACAAATAGACAATTAGCTGTAAAAAAAATTGCAAATAAATGTGAAATGTTTTTTGTTATTGGTAGCAGAAATTCATCAAATTCTAAAAGATTGGTTGAATCTGCAAAGAAATCAGGATGTTCAAAATCACAATTACTTTATTCCACCAATGCAATACCCATTAAAGAAATTTTAAAATGTAGAAACATTGGAATATCTTCCGGGGCATCGGCACCTGAAGTTTTAGTTAAGGAATTTATAGATAAAATAAAAGAAAAAGCTGATATTGAAATAGATGAAATTGAATTTGCAAAAGAAAATATAGTGTTCAAAATTCCAAACAAACTAATTTGAAAAAAAATAAATGGCTGTATACACAAAAATATCAAAAGATGAATTAAATGTTTTTTTAAAGAATTATGAAATAGGCAAAGTTACAAAATTCTTTGGAATTAAAGAAGGAATCGAGAATACAAATTACCAAGTTCAAACAAAAAAAAATAAATTTATTCTCACTATTTACGAAAAAAGAGTTGATTCAAAAGATCTTCCTTTTTTTATAGGATTAATGACCAATTTATATAGCTCAAATTTTAAATGTCCAAGACCCATTGTCAACAAGAATGGAAATTATATTTCTGAAATTTTAGGAAAAAAAGCTGCCGTGGTATCGTTTCTTGAAGGTTCGGCAAAAAAAAGTTTGGATCCGGAAAATTGTTATGATGTAGGTGTTGAAACCGCAAAGCTCCATAAGATTACTAAAAACCTTTCATTAAAGAGAAAAAATAATCTATCTATAAATTCTTGGCCAAAATTATTTGCTAAGGTAGAAAAAGATTGTTCAAAGATTCATAAAAATTTATCCAAAACAATAAAAATAAGCTTAGAAGAAATAAAAAAAAACTGGCCAAAAAAATTACCTTCAGGAGTAATACATGCTGATTTGTTCCCAGATAATATTTTTTTTAAAAATGAAAAATTTACTGGAATAATTGATTTTTATTTTTCTTGTAATGATTTTTATTGTTTTGAAATAGCTGTTTGTTTAAACGCTTTATGCTTTGATGGGGTCAAGGAAAATTTAAGTTTTAATGTAACTAAGGCTAAAAAATTTATAAAAGGCTACACAAGCATAAGAAAACTTAACGACGATGAAAAAAAATATCTTAAAGTTTTAGCTCAGGGAGCTTCTATAAGATTTTTGTTAACACGTGTATTTGACTATTTGAATTTGAGCAAAGGTGCCCTTGTAACTGTCAAAGATCCAATTGAATATCTAAAAAGACTAGAGTTTCACAATAGTGTAAAGGGTTTTGAGGATTATTGTATTTAAATATGATTAAAATTTATACTGATGGATCCTGTTTAGGCAATCCTGGTTTGGGAGGCTGGGCAGCAATTATTTTTTTGAACGATAAAAAAATTAAAATAAAAGGAAAAAAAAAAAATACAACAAATAATCAAATGGAACTCATGGCGCCCATTAAAGCATTAAAAAAAATACCAGTTGGTGAAAAAGTACAAATCTACACAGACTCAAAGTATGTTAAAATGGGAATAACAGAATGGATTAAAACTTGGAAAAAGAACAATTGGAAGACTTCCAGCAAAAAAAAAGTAAAAAATAAAAATCTTTGGAAAGAATTGGATCATTTGTCTGAGAAGTATCAGATCAAATGGTTATGGATTAAAGGACATTCTGGTGTTACTGCAAATGAGGAAGCAGACCAGTTAGCCGGGGAAGCAGCAAATTTAAACTAATTTAAGAAAATTTTCTGCTGATGATGCTTCACAAATGGCGGTTTCTGCTTCTTCTTTGATGTTCAAAACTTTTAGGTTATCGATCAACATAGTATATCTATTTGATCTTATTCCGAGCCCTCTTCCACTTTTATCAATTTCGACACCTATAGCTTTTGTAAAATTAATAAAGGGATCAGCCAACATTAGGATATTATTACCTACATTGTTTGCCTTTCCCCATGCATCCATGACAAATGGGTCATTCACCGAAATACAAATAATTTGATCAATACCCTTTGATTTAAATTGATCCACATTTTTTATGTATCCCGGCAGATGTTTCGTAGAGCAAACTGAGGTGTAAGCACCAGGCAAACCAAACATAACTACTTTTTTATTTTTAATTATTTCTGAAATTTTTTTTTTAACAGGGTCCCCATTTATAAGCTGAAAAACTTCCACATCAGACAATTGATCGTTTACTTTAATTTTCACTCAAGCTCTTTCTTTAATAAATTTTTTTATTGAATTTAAATCATTGGGCAAGATGTCAAATTTCTCTTTTTCTTCCATAGTTCTTTTAATTTCATCGGGCAATTCGGGATCTTTTCCTATGGCTTCTTTTGCTGTTTCAGGAAATTTACCGGAATGTGCTGTGGATAAAATTACATTTGTACCATCAATTGAAAGTTTATCCAAAACTCCAATTCCTACAGCGGTATGAGGGTCAACAAAGATATTATAATCCTTGTTAATTTTTTTCATAACATTTTTTGTTTCATCTTCAGATAAGCTTTCAGATATAAAATCTTTTCTAATGATTCTCATTTGTTCATTATTTAATTTAAATTCATTATTCTTTTTTAACTCTTCCATTTTTTTTAAAGTTATTTGGTCATCGTCTGAACTAATATAGAAAATCAGTCTTTCAAAATTACTGGCTATTTGAATGTCCATACTTGGAGATATGGTTTGCAAAACCTCCTTGGGTTTATAAATACCTGTATTAATAACTCTTTTTAAAATATCATTTTTATTAGTTGCAACAATAAGTTTGTTTATTGGTAAACCCATTTTTTTTGCAAAATATCCAGCAAAAACATCCCCAAAATTTCCAGTAGGTACTGAAAAATTAATTTTTTGACTACTATTATTAATTTGAAAATAAGCAAAAAAATAATATACAATTTGCGGAATTATTCTTGCCCAATTAATTGAATTTACCCCTGACATATTGATTTCAGCGTTAAATGATTGATCAACGAACATTGATTTAACTAATTTTTGACAATCATCGAAATTGCCTTCGATTGCTAAATTATAAACATTATTTTCTTTAACGGTTGTCATTAGTTTCCTTTGTACTTTTGAAGTTCTATTATGGGGATGAAGAACAAATATATTTATATTTTTTCTGCCTTTTAATGCGTTTACTGCGGCTGCGCCGGTATCTCCAGAGGTTGCCACAACTACATTGATAACTTTATTTTTGTCGCTCAAGATTTTTTCGTACATATTGCCTATCACTTGCATTGCAATATCTTTAAAAGCTAAAGTAGGTCCATGAAACAATTCCAGTAAAATAATATTTTCGAGCTTTTTAATATTGACTACATTTTTTACTCTAAATTCTTTATAAGACTTACTAACTAAATCTTTAATTTCAGTTTCATCAAATTCATCAGAGCAAAAATTTAAAATAATTTTAAGCGCAAGTTGCTCATAGGAAAGCTCTTTTAAACTCTTTAGTTCCTGTAATGAATAAGATGGAATATTTTTTGGTATATAAAGCCCTCCATCTGAAGCTAGTCCATTTAAAAAAACTTCCTTGAAAGTAAAGATTTGTTTTGTATTCCTTGTGCTGATGTACTGCATGTCTTTTTCTAGTATAGAATTGAACTATTGGCTACCCCAAAGCTAGGATTTTAATTATATAATTTATTTTTTCGTAGAAATTTATCTAGTATTTTTAAAATATTTCTTCCAAGCCCAATTTGCGACGCCTAAAAAAATTAATGAAGAAATAATAATTAGAAGAGCAATTCGGCCTCCTGAACGGTCAGTAACACATACTGCACACATTGAAAGTAATGTATCAGGTTGAATTTTTATTACTTCTAAAATCATATTCATTTCTTATTTTTTTTCATTATACAATGCTGTCTATTAAAATAGAAGTAAAAACCAAAAAAAGAAATAAAATTGAAAATCCAAATACTTGTTTAGCTATTTTTTCCTCTAAATTCGAATCTTGTACTCTAAATAATTTGTAACAAATATATATATAGTAAGTAGCAAGCGTTCCTGAAATTAATAAATATATTGTACCAAAATAATTTAAAAAGAATGGGGCTAAAATAATTGGAAACAATAGTAAAGCATAAACAAAAATATTTAGTTTTGTCACTTTAACTCCCGAAATTACGGGAAGCATTGGAATATTTGCATTTTTATAATCTTCCATTTTATAAAGACTCAACGCCCAAAAATGAGAAGGTGTCCAAATAAAAATAATTAAAAATAATATCATTGATTCAAAAGATATATTGCCTGTTGCTACAGCCCACCCAATTACTGGGGGTAAGGCACCTGATACTCCACCAATAACAATATTTTGTGAAGTTTTTTGCTTAAGCCAAACTGTATAGATAAAAACATAATATAAAATTGTAGTAACCAAGATTAATGTAGCAACCAAATTTGAAAACAAATATAGAATAGTGACAGAAATCACTGACGCCAGAATTCCGAAAATCAAAGCCTCTTTTTTTGTAACTTTTCCAGTAGGTATGGGTCTAAGGCATGTTCTAGTCATCACCGAATCTAAGTCTGCTTCGTACCACATATTTAATACTCCGGCAGCTCCGGATCCCAAAGCAACGGCAAGAATAGAAACAAAAGCATTCCAAAAATCCACTTCAACAGGTGCGATCAGTAAGCCCACTACACAAGTAAAAATTACTAATGACATCACACGAGGCTTCATGAGATCGAATAAAACCTTTAGATAAGCAAATAAGTCTAATTTTAATGCTTTTGATTTAATATTGGTCATTCACAGTTACCGGAGGTTTTTATTAAACTAACTCCTAGCTTCCTGCTATAAAATAAAATAGTCGCGTAAAGAGAGTATACTCTGATTCTGCAGCCATTATCCCAACAAAAAGCAACATGAGCGTCATCGGCCATAAAAGAACATTAACAATTGCATAACGTTCCCAAAACAGATGCATAAATATTGCCATTATTAATGCAGCTTTTGAAAGCATAAATATTACAATTAAAGTCCACCTAAATGTTCCTTCAAAATTCAAATAATCAACCATGTAGGAAAAGAAACTGAAAACAAACAACAGTCCCCAGATCCATAGATAAACACCAATTTCGTGTGATTGCTTTTTATAATGTTTCAACATTGTTTTTTACCTCACCATAGATAGAAGAATGCAAAAATAAAGACCCAAACCAGATCTACAAAGTGCCAGTAGAGTCCCATAATTTCAATTGCTAAATAATCTGATTTCATGGTAGTAAAATAACCTCTTCTACCTGAATCAAAATCTCCTCTCCAAACCTTTCTTGCCATGATCAGTAGAAAAATTACCCCAATGGTAACATGCGTTCCATGAAAACCAGTGATCATAAAAAAGAAGGCACCAAATTGTTCCGCTCCAAAAGGATTGCCCCAAGGACTAACTCCTTCGTGAACAATTAATTTGGTCCATTCGAATGCTTGCATGCTAACAAAAGCAGCACCGCACAGGGCAGTCAACAGCAAAAATATTGTACATAATTTACGATTTTTTTCATATCCATACTTCACGGCAATCGCCATTGTTCCACTACTTGAAATTAAAACAAAGGTCATTATCGCAATTAGGAGAAGAGGAACGCTTACACCAAAAACCTCAAGTCCAAAAACCACACTTGCATCTGGCCACGATACTGCTGTGGATGCACGACCCGTCAACAATGAGATCAAAAGACAACTAAAAATAAATGTATCGCTAAGCAGAAAAATCCACATCATTGCCTTGCCCCAAGACATACCTTTAAAGACTTTTTGGTCTGCGGCCCAGTCGTGTGCAAAGCCATCCCATCCTTTTGGTAATGTGCTACGATTCATATGTTATTTACCTTCTTTCTTTCATCATGTTCTCTCCGCTTTTGCTCCACGAACCTGGCTTGGAGAAACGTTTTGCGGAATATAATCTTTGCTGGCACCTGGAACGTTGAAATCATACGGCCAACGATAGACTACCGGTAGTGTTCTGCCCCAATTTCCATGTTTTGGCGGCATTTCGGGTGTTTGCCATT
>CEPX01196088.1_pt1 | contig 26549 bp, 25 predicted proteins | sample 361361 | NCBI WGS metagenome assembly CEPX01 (sample SAMEA2619974, study PRJEB7988) | marine metagenome | biome: marine biome (ENVO:00000447); feature: mesopelagic zone (ENVO:00000213) & marine oxygen minimum zone (ENVO:01000065); material: "saline water (ENVO:00002010), including plankton...
ATCGGATCCTAATAGCGGCGATCGTCCGCAGGATAAACGGAAATTGCCTTTTATCCAATGGAGTTTTATTTGCCTTAAAGGAATAATTAGCTTCTAGTACATTCACAAGTGTACAATAAGCAACTCTCACTCATACTTAACAGCATTACGTTAAGTACTCATACATCTTTGTTTAGAAACCGTAGCGCAATATAGTAGCCACAGTGGAGGCGATTTAAAAAAAGGGCGAGGGGTTATATATAAAGGTATTGGAAATGTGTAGAATTCTATTTAATAGGAGATATCATGAGTGAGTTTCTTTGTAGAGCTCCATTATTTCTGAAAGATTTCTATGCTCGTCTGTTTTAAATTGAGCGACAACACTTTCAACGTTAATGGCATCTATTGTATTACCGTTTATAGCAGATACCAAAGGTTTAAAGAACAAATTTGCAAGTGGTATTCCAGTACCAATTAACGTAACAGTACGAAATGCATTTTCAGAAAACATACCTACTACTTCATCTCTGACTAATGGTCTCAAAGCTTGATGTGTGCTAACGTAAGCATAACCACTCCTATCTGAAAGTTCATCAGCTGACAAATAAATGTTTGCATCAGGAGATGTTTCAGAATATAGCGCTTCTATCAATTTCCTACTTTGATTTCCAACAGGCAAGTTAGGAAATTCTTCTGGTCTTTTGTCAGATTTCCAATAAAAATAATAGGACAGTTCACCATCAGGAATTTCTACATCTGGATTAACAGCAACTAAACCATTATCAGCCAAAGATTTAACATGCCTATGAGTTTTTTCATATGAAAGGTTTATTCTTTCTGATATATCTTTAATACTAAGAGGTTTTTCGCTGCTAAGAGCTGTAAGAATAATTTCAACTCGACTATAAGGAGAAACACTTCCTCTTCCTGTGATGTCACCCAGAAGTTTATGGAGACTTATGTTGAAATTTTTGCCCATTGCAAATCCAAACGGAAGATAATTAGTCTTAATTCTCCTTAAAAGATCTGTTGCAAACCACCCCATAGCAGGATAGCCAGAGGTTGCAGACACAATGGGTTCTGAATCAACAAGACCAAAATTTGTTAAGACACCTTTATTCATACTTTGTAGAGCTTTAGCGTCGAGATTAGGGTTCAAAGTTGCTACTGAAGGAAAAGTATTGTGTAGCTTTGACGTTAAGTCAGATCCTGATAATGGCGTATCTTCTACCAAATAAGCTGCTGTGAATGCTCTACGTTCATCTGCCAAAACGGAAAATACTGTTTGGGCTAGTGTTAAATCTGCGGCCATAATGATAAGAAGCACTAAACACCCCTTTAAAAACCTTTCTATTTTGTAACTACTGGTAAGTTAATAACTAGAAAGTATTTCTGCGAGAAAATGCCAGTTATAATGTCATTCATTTAATGAAACACGCATAGGTTTGTGGTTATAACCTTTAATCTCAATAGAATGAAGACCTTCCCCCATGTTTACAACACGGACATCGCTGGATTGTTCACTGTCCATAGTCAATATTTCTGCTGCTCTCTGCGATTTACGTGCTTTATCTTCCAAAGCGTTTACAGTCTTCACATACTCAGAAGATACCCATTCTTTGTAATCTTTACTAAAACGATTAGTTCCTTCATTTTCATCAACGATAAAAGCAATTAATTGATTGCGAGTAGCTCTAGCATAAGAAAGATTAATGGCAAAATTCATTCCAACATCCCCGCTTAGAAAATCAGAAATAGTTAAAGAGTTTGTTTTATCTAGCACAGGATTAAAACCGTCTGCATCCCAAAATTGACTTGTATCTCCAGAGAGGATAATACCCCAATGGAAATCATTAGCCATAAATACTAATGATGCCAGCATTATAGAGAAATCATAATCAGTACGAACAGGCGATTCTTCGCCATATAAAAGAGCTTCATGGATGTTAACATTCATCGGAACTCTTAAAGCATACAGTTCCATAGGACTTATTGAAGGAGCAACTTCAGGCGAAGTAGATCCGTATTCAATACTAAGCGAGAGGCTGGAAGCTAAGTACTCTGATATTTCACTAGAAACTTTTTGTTCAGATATTGTATAAGATACTGCTGCCAGTTGTTGAGGAGTTAGATTGTATGATATGCTACCAAGCACACCACTAACTCTTAAAGAATCTATTACAGGATCCTGCATAGCCATTTCTGCAACATATGCTATTTCGTCAACATAGGTCATTCCATTAAGAGACATTTGCCCATCATATTCTCCTGCCCTTAGTTCAGCAAGTTTATCAAGAGTAACTGGCGCAGAAGAAACTGGAGTCGGAAGAACAGGCGTAGCTGTAGGAATAGGCGTGGTTATTGGACGAGCAAAAGGAACAGCAGTTGGAATCACAATAGGCGTAGGTGTAGGTATGTTATGATTAATAGGCGGATTTCTCGTAGAAGTAAAAGCCAAAATAGCCATTGTTGTTAAAGCAAAAGCAAAAGTAGTGCCAATCGGAAGTAGTTTCACAAAAAAAGTGAAAAAAGGATAGCTTATATTGTTTTGCTATAGCAAGTATATACTTTTAGAACTATCTGGCAGCAGTTCTCTTTCGCTGCCTCTTAATCTTCTTCATTCTCTTACGTTGCCATTTCCAGCGCATTTGCTTGCGTTTTTTCCAACGACGAGATGAACGTTTCATTTAAAATACGAGTTTTTAAGTAGTTTAAATAGTTAACTTATTTTTGGGCTGTAATACCCAAAATATCAGGTCTTTCCTTGATTTTTTTAAATCCTGCTTCTTTCAATCTTTTGATGACTCCTTTGACAAAATCTTTTCCTTGTTCGTTCTCAGGATTGCCCATATAATGAAATATTTTTCCGCTTGATTTTAAAACACGGAAAAGCTTCTTGTAAAAATCCAAAGAGTAAAGCTCAGGAGATAAAGAAAACGGAGGAGGGTCATGGACAATTGCGTCAAAAAATGCTGTTGAAAACATCTCAATACCTTTGTTAACATCGCCTATTGCTAGCTTAATTTTGCGGTCAAGGTATAATTCTCGAGACCATGGATTGTAATCAGTCATTTCAAGAACATTGGAATCTTTTTCAAAAGTAAATACCTGAGTAACATCTTTTTCTTTAGCAGCAGTAATTGCAGTATAGCCAAGACAACAGCAAGTATCAAGAATGCGGCCTTTCAAAGGCTGTAAAGAGCTAATTTTATCTATCGTATCCTGCCAGGGAGTTCTTTCCTGAGTTCGATGCATTTTTATCCCTGAAATTTCAATGGTAGGAGCGTCTCTTGAAGGAATTAATTTGTAGAACAAATTTGTATCTGCAGAAAATATTTTCAGTTTCTGAGGAGATTTGCGCTTTTCAAGATAATAGCATATTTCTCCATCATTTGCAATTTCATTAAGATGCTTAAATGAAATTTTAGAGTCAGAAAATTCCACTTCTTTAAACCGGTAGTTTATGTCAACATTAGTTGCAGTCAAACCCAAATCAAGCAAAACGCGAGCTCTTGTTTTTTCCTGCTCAATTGTAGAAACTAACTCACGTGCTTGAATAAAAGAAAGTACAGTCATATAAAAAACGTATTCAAAAAGGATTTAAAAAATATTTGGTGGGAAAAAATGCCTCGTCTGGGACTTTCAATCTCACTGAAAGCTACGAACGTCAGTGAGTATGTTTGAACCCAGGTCCTCGCCGTTCTCTAATTTTCGTCACGAAGTTCGTGGGACTTTAGGTCCCACTTGAGTGCCTTTACTCAATTTTTCGCGAAAAATTGCGAGAGGGCAAGATGATTGACCGGACTACACCAACGAGGCATGTAATTCTGAGAATCAGCTTTGTTTTTAAAGATTATTGATTAGACTGTGGTTGAACAGGTTTAGCAACAGGTTTTACTATCTCTATCTCGCCGAAATGATCTTCCTGCAGTAAATCTACATTTCTGTGATCTACGTTTGCCAAGTGAAGCAACGCGCTAAAGCTATGTATCTTAGTTTCTTTATCTATGCCCTGAGTGAGTTTTGAAAAAGTAAGTTTTTCAGTTGCAGCTGAAAAATGGTTTTTTATTTTGCTATAAACATCAGAAATAAGCTTAGTTATATCCACTTTTCTCTCAGGAACTTCTACTTTAACAGAAGGTATGCTTCTTAATACACGCCTGTCACGAACTTCCAAAGCTTTCTGCAACGCAATCATCAAGTCATAAATTGAAACTTTGCGCTTACGAGGCTGTGGAGTTCTTGGAATAAGCGAAGGTGTTTCTTCCTCTCTTTCATGCATTGTTTTTTCAAGATCATCATAAAACTCTTCTTCTGAAAGCTCTTCTTCAGGGCTCATAAGCCTGTCAAGCTCACCTATATCGTCGCTTAGCAGCTTCTGCGACTTTATTTTGAGAAGGATGGAAGCAGCCAGCACAATTTTCCCAGAAACTCTGAAATCAAGCTCTTTTAATTTTTTAAGCATTTCAAGATAGCGTCCTGTAAGGCGGGAAACATCAATATCCCACGGATTCATATTTTCATGCTTTACCAGCTCATAAATCATGTTCTGCCAGGTAACTTCATCCTTCTGCACAACAATATCCAGAATTTTGTCATGATGTTCTTTTTCTTTCTGCATGCAAGTTATTTTATGAATCTTAGTATATAAAGATATCTGATAATTTCGGAGAAATCTTTATAAAACAAGATAAACCATCAGATGATATTGGGCCTGTGATCTAGTGGCTATGATGTCGCCTTTACACGGCGAATATCCCCAGTTCGAATTTTAGCGAAAGTCTGGGCAGGCCCATTTAAGCGCCGGTGGTTGAGTGGCACAATACGACCTTGCCAAGGTTGTGGCCCGGGTTCGATTCCCGGTCGGCGCATACCCATTGTATTCGCAACGTTGATCAGGTCACGAATAAAATGAGCCACTTATTCAACGCATACTTTTTATAAGATTCAAAATTCACTTTCTTGCATGGGTGAAAGCTATACTAAAAGCGGAACATTAGTAGACTATAATAGTGAACAATCTGGAAATGGGACAAAAGTATCTATAGAAATAAAACCAGATGAAGAAGAACTACTAAAAGTTACTGCTTATTTTCTGCGCAGTGGAACTGCTGAAGTGCAATTACAACCTTTTCTTGACGAACTTGACAATTCTCTAGACCAAAAAGTAGAAGTTACGTTTAACGAAAGCAGGCCGCACAACTTTGCTCCGCCAACGCGAACAGTTCAGCGTATAGGATTGGCAAACGCGAGATTTAGAAGGATTGGAAAAGCAAGAACACTTACCAAAAGATAAGTAACATAACAACTTTTATAAACGAAATATTCATGCTTATTTCTTAATGGGCCCGTAGCTCAGCTTGGTTAGATGGTGTGATTACATCACACTAGACGAAAGCGCCAGTCTTATATGGCTACGCTTTAGGACAGCTGGATGTCGCCAGTTCAAACGAGAAATCGGAGATTTCTGGTATCCCAGAACTCCGGTTCTGTGATAATCTGGTCGGGCCCACCTTTTCTTAAACAAAAAATATTAAAAGAAGCATTGCTAAAGGAAACTTATGGAAGATGAAACAGCAACTCTAGGAGGAAACATACAACTTGTTGGATTTTCAGATTTAGAGCCTGCACAAATGATAGTTCTCAAAAAGATTGTAGGAACATATGCAAGAAAATTTTCCACCAAATACAGTAAATTCGAGCTGCTGAAACTGAGCATGAAAAAAATTCATGGGCAAAAACACTCTGAAAAATATGAAGTTCACACTCTGGTTGTGGATAACGGAACCCGAAACACTTCTACAGTAACAGAAAGAAACCTATTCTTCGCAATAAACGCTGCACTCAAAAAAGTTGAAAATGAGATAAGTAAATAAAACTCTCACAACCTTTATATACGAAATTCTAGCACTATAGAGCATGGTATTAGACAAATTAGGAGAGTCTTTGAAGAACACTCTGCAAAAGGTAGCAAAGAGTGTTTTTGTAGATGACAGACTAATTAACGAGCTTGTTAAAGACATACAGCGCGCTTTATTGCAGTCAGATGTAAATGTTCAGCTTGTGTTTAAGCTAAGCAAGGACATCAAAGAACGTGCTTTGAAAGAAGAAGTGCCTAGCGGAATAACACAAAAAGAGCACCTCATAAAGATAGTGTATGATGAGCTTGTTAAATTCCTTGGAGAGAAAGAAAGCGAAATAAAAACAGATAAAAAAAATACGAAAATAATGCTTCTAGGGTTATTTGGCTCAGGAAAAACAACAACAGCAGGAAAGCTAGCAAGGTATTTTCAGAAAAGAGGCTTAAAACTGGCTTTAGTGCAGCTCGACGTTTACAGACCTGCTGCTTTTGAACAGTTAAAACAGCTTGGTGAACAAATTAATGTTCCTGTTTTTGGAGATAAAAAAGAAAAGAACCCTCTGAAAATTTACAACAGCGTAAAAAAAGAATTAAGCAAGTTTGACGTAGTAATCATAGACACCGCTGGAAGAGACGCGCTTTCTAATGCATTAATTAAAGAGCTTAAAGAGCTTGGCAAGAAAATACAGCCTGAAGAAAGCCTTCTTGTTATGAGTGCAGACATAGGCCAAGCTGCACAAAAACAAGCAGAAGCATTCCATGAAGCAAAAACCATAACAGGAGTCATAGTAACAAAACTAGAAGGAACTGCAAAAGGAGGCGGTGCCTTAACATCATGCGCAGCAACAGGAGCAAAAGTCAAATTTATTGGAATAGGAGAAAAAACAGAAGACCTTGAACGATTTGTTCCTGAAAGATTCGTAGGAAGACTTCTTGGAATGGGCGATTTGGATACTTTGCTTGAAAAAGCAAATGAAGCCATATCAGAAGAAGAAGCTCAAGATATGGGCAAAAAATTCCTGAAAGGAGACTTTAACCTGCTTGATTTGTACGAGCAAATGCAAACAATGAAAAAAATGGGATCATTAAGTAAAATAGTGGAAATGGTTCCTGGATTTGGGCAGTTAAAACTTCCAAAAGAAATGCTTGACGTTCAAGAAGGAAAATTGCAAAAATGGAAAATAGCAATGGCTAGCATGTCTAAAAAAGAGCTTGAAAATCCTGAAATAATTGATTCAGAACGCATTGATAGAATAAGCAAGGGCTCTGGAATTCCGGCTTCAGAAATAAGAGAGCTGATTAAACAGCACAAGCAAAGTAAAAAAATGGTTAAAATGTTCAAAGGCGGCTCTCCAAAACAAATGGAAAAGATGATGAAAAAGATGGGCGGAATGAAAGGCCTGAAGATGAAGTAAACATATATTGTATATATTGCATTGAACAAAGTTTATATATTAAAATCAATAACTTTAATTCTTGTATAAAAAACTTTGTGGAAGGTGTTTATGAATGATTTACGATAATATGCCAAAACTTTGGGTTAGTGCAGTTACGTTCCCGCAAGCAGGTAGCATAGGTTGGATGGGAAATATCGTCACTGTAGTGGCTGATTATTTTATGAAACCAATATCGTCTGGTTTAGATGAATGTGCTGGAAAAGAATGCGGTGATCAAGTTATTTTTCCTGGAACAATTACAACACTTGCAAGCGATGAAGGCAAGCCAGAAGATATTGCCAGATTATTGAGAAACAGCAATGTTCAAGCTAAATTGCCTAATGCTATGGGAATAGCTGTGCATGTAGACGGCGTGAACAATCCGTTTGATGTGGTAAATGACGCAAGAGACTACCTTCAAAATCAAGGTTATTCAGTAGGCCCTTCTGTCGGAGTAGCTGTTGGCGATCACAGCAGAATGAGAACTCACGTTGTTCTTCCGATTGAGCAATAGTTTTTCTAAATTTTTATTTTTTTATTAGTTAATAGCAAAGATAGCTATAATGACTGCAAACATTTAAAAGCCAACTAAATTCTCTAGTCGACATGCCGGGATCGCATAATCTGGCATTGCGTAGCCCTGGAAACACGCATAGTCAGGCTATTTCCGTTGAGGATGTCTGGGTTCAAATTGCGAAAGCATGAAAGTCCCAGTCCCGGCGTATACATTTTATCACTAATTTTAAATACTAGCTGCTGATTTACAATTTAGTATTCTAATGAAAGGAATTAAGCTTATAGCCGGAACAGCAAGCAAAGAGCTTGCTAAAACTGTTGCAACGCGTCTTGGTGTAACTCTTGTTGATGCAGACATTGGAAAATTCCCTAATGGAGAAATACGAGTGGAACTAAAAGAATCTGTAAGAAAGCAGGATATTTTCATAATACAGTCAACCTGTCCTCCGGTTAACGACAATCTAATGGAACTTCTTATCCTAATAGATGCGCTAAAAAGAGCTTCTGCTGGTTTTATAACAGTAATAATACCTTATTTTGGCTATTCAAAACAAGATAAGAAAAAAACCGGACGAGAACCTATTTCCTCAAAACTTGTTGCAAGAATGCTTGAAATGGTTGGAGTAAAAAGAGTTGTAACTTTTGATTTGCACGCAACCCAAATAGAAGGATTTTTTGACATACCTGTAGAGAATTTAACAGCCATTAACATGATAGCAGATTATTTCAAGAAAAATAATATTAAAGACACGGTTATTGTTGCTCCAGACGCCGGAGGCGTAAAGCGAGCCAGAGATTTGGCAAATGCAATGAATGCAAACAGACTGGCAATAATTGATAAATATCGCGAAGATTTTACAAAAGCCACTGCAATGAATGTTGTAGGCAAAGTAGAAAATATGAACGCCATAATAATCGACGATTTCATTGATACCGGAGGAAGCATAGTTGAAGCTGTAAAAGCTGTTAAAAACCATAATGCAGCAAAAATATGGGTAGCATGCACCCATCCATTGTTTACCGAGCCTGCAACACAAAGACTCAAAGAATTAGATGAATTAGAAGAAGTAATAGTCACCGACACTATACCCTTAGCAAAAGAAAAAATGTTCAAAAAAGTAAGAGTTCTAAGCACTGCTGATATAATCAGTGATGTAATTCAAAGGATTAGTGGCGGTAAATCCTTGCACCAACACAGGCCTAATAATAAGCATTAGGAATTAAAGTACAAAGAAATTATCGTCTCTTGTTTTATGACCAAGAAAAATGTTTGTAGAATATCTAGATTTTCTTAATACACCTGTGATCTCGATACTTTCTAGTAACTCCTCTAAGTGTCCTTCTGTCTCTGCAACAGAATCAAAGGATTGTTTAGTTATAATAGCGTATTGAAATGGGGTATTGAATAAAGCAACATATATTTTTATATCGTAATCACCTACTAAAAATGCTTTGTATTCATCAGGTGTATCAGGAAAGTTTTCTCCGCCAAGAGTTATGGCAGTCACTCCTGTATATGTACCCCAAGGAGTTTCAAAGCAATGATCATACTTACATATGTTGTTTTTTTCTGCAGACATGGTTATTAGCTAATGAGCATAACTATTTAAAATATAGCCAAAGTTTTTTAAAGTGTCCTAAATTCTAGTCTTGTATGGCCGAAGAAGAAATAAAGCAGAAATACCTTGAACTTCAAATGGGTGCAGAGCAGATGAAGCATATGCAAACGCAAATGCAGGCTCTTGAAGAAAAAAACCAGGAAGTTCAAGGAAATATGCAAAGCCTTGAAGATTTGAAAGGGCAAAAAAACTCTGAAATGCTTACTCCGATAGCTGAAGGAATTTTCTTAAAAGCAGAACTTAAGAATGACGATGAAGTTATTGTCAATGTAGGTGCAGGAGTTTGCGTTAAGAAAACAATTGATGAAGCTAAGAAGATGCTGCAGGGAAGGCAAAATGAGGTAAACCAGTATGCCAGGGAAATGCACGGTGAAGTCGAAAAAGTGGCTATTGCAATGAAAAAGCTTGAAGAAGACCTTGGCAACATGCTTAAAAATAAAAATGTTTAAGTTTCTCAAAAAGAATTTTAAAAAAGTTGTAACGAATTTCTCTAAGAAAACAGAAGAAGAGCTAGAGAAAGAACCTATTGTTGAAGAAAAAATAGTGCAGCCTGAAAAAAAAGAAAGCAGTTTTGAATCTGCAGTTGAAGAAATAAAAAAAGATCTGAAAGAAAAATCCGAGGAAATAGACGAAAAGGAGAAAAGAGATGAAGAAGAAAAGAAAAAAAGCGTTTTTAAAAAGTTGACAGATGTTGTTAAAGCAACTAAGATTTCTGAAGAAAAATTCGACAATTTGTTTGAAGAACTGGAAATAAGCCTTCTAGAGAACAATGTGGCGCTAGACGTGATTGAGAAAATAAAAAAAGACCTAAAAAGAAGCCTTGTTGACAAGCCATTGCAACGCGGAAAAGTTCAGGATATGGTAACTGAAAGCCTGAAAGAAAGTATTGAAAGCCTTTTCGAAACTGAAAAAATTGAATTGATTAAAAAAGTTAAGGAAAAGAAACCGTACATCATTATGTTTGCAGGAATAAACGGCTCAGGAAAAACAACCACCATAGCAAAAGTAGCAAAAATGTTCAAAAATAATAAGCTAAAATGTGTAATAGCAGCGTCAGATACTTTCAGAGCAGCAGCCATACAGCAACTCCAGGAACATACTGACAAACTTAAATTAAAGCTCATAAAACACGATTATGGCTCAGATCCTGCTGCTGTTGCGTTTGACGCTATAAAATATGCTGAAGCAAAAAAAATGGATGTTGTTCTTATAGACACGGCAGGAAGGCAGCATTCAAACAGCAATCTGATAGAAGAAATGAAAAAAATTGTCAGAGTAGCGAAGCCTGACCTAAAGATATTTGTTGGAGAATCCATAACAGGGAATGACTGCATAGAGCAAGCGAAAAAATTCAATGAAGCTATTGGAATAGACGGCATAATACTATCAAAAGCAGACGTTGATGAGAAAGGCGGAGCTGCAATTTCTGTTTCTTACGTAACAAAGAAACCAATTATTTACTTGGGAACAGGGCAAGAATATGAAGACCTGACACCATTTAAGTCTGAGTTGGTTGTTGAAAGTTTAGGATTGGCAAGTTAAATGAAAAAGAAAACATCAAAAAAAGCCGGAAAGAGAAAAATAGTTCGTAAAGTAGTTGAAAGCAAGCCAAGCATGTTGCTTGCTGTTACTGTTTTGATATTAAACACAATGATATGGCCTGGATTAGGAACACTCTTTTCAGGCAGAATAAAAATAGGAGCAATACAATTAGTAAGTTGCTTAACCGGATTTATTCTTGGAATTTTGGGATTTGTATTTGCGTTAATAAATCCAATACTAGGACTGGTTCTTGCAATGCTCGGAAGCGTAATGATAGTTGCTGCATGGGTTTGGGCTTTAGTAACCAGCATAATAATTGTAAGAAAAGCAAGCGAGTAATCTATTTCTTAAATTCTATTTTATCATCTAAGTAAATGCCTTGGTGGAGGGTTACTGGACGCCAACTGTCAATGATTAATTTTGCGTTCAACCATTCTGCAAGTTCTTCTGAATTGCCAATAGTTGCAGATAGTCCGATTAATTGCATTTGAGGCAGTAATTGCTTTAGAATCGTAATGAGAATCTCTAATGTAGGGCCTCTGCCAGGGTCGTTAAGAAGATGAATCTCATCAATAACAACCACTTTAACTGATTTTATCCATGGAGTGTGATGGCGGAGGAGAGAGTCTAATTTTTCTGAAGTCATAAACAGCAAATCATAATTTGCTAAGTAAGAATCTGAAGAATCTAAATCACCTGTAGAAATTGCTATCTTAATCAGGTTGCCGTAACGCTGCTTGAAATCTTTGTATTTTTCAGCTGCTAACGCTTTTAATGGAACAATATAAATTGCCTTGCCTTTTCCGTTTAATATAGCAGATAATGCTGCTAATTCAGCTATTAAAGTTTTGCCAGAAGCAGTTGGAGTGCAAACCAGCAAGTTTTTTTCTTCCAAAAGGCCTGCTTTTACTGACTTAACTTGAGCAGGACGCAATTCAGCTATGTTAGATGCTACAATAGTGTAAAGCTGCTGCGGTAACTTGTCTTTTAACTCTGTAACGTTCATAACATAAAGAACTTTATAGAAGTTTAAATGGTTTTTGAATAAAAATTAAAAAAAAGGCGAAAGTGATAAACGCCTTAACTATACCAACAGTCTAAGAGTTGTAGAGTAGAGCTCATTAATAAACTTTTTGGAAATTAACCCGAAAATATTTTAATTTTGTTGGAAGATTTTCAGGAGCTTTAAATACGCTTTGAAAATTTCTACAGTAAAACCGTAAGATTTCTAAGTTTTCTGAAAATTTTGCGGAAAATCAGCAGTTGAACTTAATAAGAAGCAATAACAGAAATAGTAATACGTCGGGATGGCGAAATTGGAAGACGCGCTCGTCTTATGAACGAGTTACTGTACCAACAGTTTGCGGGTTCAAGTCCCGCTCCCGGCGTATAACTTTTGAATAACCTTAGAACAAATGATATGTTACAATCAAAGAAGCAGCAAGCAACGCAATCGTGTTCAGAACTTTGATTAATGGATTTAATGCTGGGCCAGAAGTGTCTTTGAATGGGTCTCCAACAGTATCTCCAACAACAGCTGCCTTGTGAGCATCACTTCCTTTTCCTCCGAGATTCCCTGATTCTATGTATTTCTTAGCATTGTCCCAGGCAGCACCGCTTGTGGTCATTGTTATGGCTAAAAGAAGTCCTGTGACTATTGAGCCTGCAAGCAACCCTCCAAGAGCTTCAGGACCAAGAATAAATCCTACTGCTAATGGTGAAAGTACTGCTAACAATCCTGGCAAGATAAGCTCCTTAATAGCAGCTTTTGTGCTTATGTCAACGCATCTTGCATAATCAGGTTCTGCTTTGCCTTTCATAAGGCCAGGAATTTCTTTGAATTGCCTGCGTACTTCTTCAACCATGAGAAATGCAGCTCTGCCAACAGCATTCATAGTTAATGAAGAGAAAAGAAAAGGCAACATGCCTCCAATAAATAGTCCTGCAACAACAGCAGGATTGTAAAGGTTAAGAATATCTACGTGAGTAAGGTCTTTGTAAGCAGCAAAAAGTGACAACGCAGCAAGCCCTGCAGAGCCAATAGCAAAACCTTTTGTAACAGCTTTAGTTGTGTTGCCTACAGCATCTAACGGGTCTGTTATTTCTCTAACAGATTTAGGCATCTTGCTCATTTCTGCTATGCCTCCAGCATTGTCGGTTATAGGACCATAAGAGTCAACAGAAACTATGATAGCAGTCATAGCAAGCATTGCGGTTGCTGCGATTGCAACACCAAAAAAACCTGCAAATATATAAGCTAAAAAAGCTCCAACAACTATTGCCAAAACAGGAATTAAAGTGGATTCCATGCCTTTTGCAACACCCATAATAATAAGCGTGGCAGGGCCTGTTTTTGAAGAGTCAGCAATTTGTTTAACTGGCTTTTTATCAGTAGAAGTATAATACTCAGTAACATAGCCTATGATAACAGTAAGCGCCAAACCGATAAGGGACGCATAAAAATATCTTAAATGATCAAACATCATTATGTTAACAATAAAAAAGCCTATAGCGGAAAGTGTTGCACTAACAAGAATTCCTCTATTCAAAGCAGACCATATCTTTGCTGCAGAAGAAGCTCTTACAAACAAGCTTCCAATCACAGAAGCAACTATTGCAACAGCTCCTAAAACAAGCGGTAAAAGAAGCTCTGACTGGCCAAGCGCCAAAGCAAGCAACATTCCTGCAATTATTGTAACAGTATAAGACTCAAACAAATCAGCAGCCATGCCAGCACAATCACCAACATTATCACCAACATTATCAGCGATTACAGCAGGATTTCTTGGATCATCTTCAGGAATGCCTTTCTCAATTTTTCCAACAAGATCAGCGCCAACATCAGCGCCTTTTGTATAAATTCCACCGCCAACTCTGGCAAACAAGCTGATTAAACTAGCACCGAAACCAAAGCCAATCAGGATATTCGGATTGCCAAAAATAAGATATAATATTGAAACACCTAACAAGCCAAGCCCTGCAACTGCAAATCCGGTAACAGCGCCGCCTTTAAATGCAACTGAAAAAGCGCTTTTCAAGCTTGAAGTTGCAGCTTGCGCAGTTCTTACATTTGCCTGAACACTAACCATCATTCCAACATAGCCTGCAATAGCAGAAAACAAAGCGCCAAGAACAAAAGTTATAGCCAGTGTGTAATTGAATACAACTCCAATTAAAACTGCCAAAATAAGAGTTATAACTGCGACAGTCTTGTACTGCCGGTTAAGATAAGCAACTGCACCTTCCTTAATTGCTGCTGCTATTTTACGCATAGCTTCGTTTCCAGCATCTTGTTTCAACACATTCATAGTAAGGAAAAGCGAGAAAAAAAGAGCAATAAGGCTTCCAACAATAGAAAAAACATAAAGCAATAATATTGAAACTGCCATAAAAATAGCAACAAGATGTTATTATTTAAAGTTTTTCATCCAAGAAGTTTCATATCAAGCCAAAGTAGAGGATCAAGAATCTGTGCAACATATTCTGGAGTAACATTGGACTCATAAAGTTGATCCATGTCAGACACAATGCGCTTTACAGGTATTTGCCAAGGCTCCTTATAAAAACCTTGTCTTACATGATACTCTGCTCTTTTAATAACCAACTCTGCCGTAGGAATAATTTCACGTTCAGCTTTTTTATCTGCAATAGAAAGGGGCCTCATAGCATCAGCTACTGTTTCTTCCAACACAAATGTACGCCATAAATTTTCAAAATGTGCTTCAGTAGGTTTTTCAATCATAAGTACCTTTTAAATGTAATCAACTTAAAAAGAAACATCTTACTTAAACGTTGTTATTGATTTTATATGCAATATATACATAAAAAACAATTAAAGTTGTTTTGGCAAACTTTTTAAACACAAATTCTTATTAAGTACGCATGCCAAGCAAAAAAAGAGCTTTAGTTCTTTGGTTTGATGAAGTTAACATAAAAGATGTTTCTTTGGTTGGGGGCAAAAATGCTTCGCTTGGAGAAATGCACCGAGAGCTTACTGCAAAAGGAGTTAGAATTCCAAACGGCTTTGCAACAACGTCATTTGTCTATAAAAAATTCATGAAAGAAGCAGGAATAAAAAAAGAAGTACGAAAAATTCTTAAGAATTTAAATGTAAGAAATTACGAGAAACTTTCTGATGCGGGCAGTAAGATAAGAAAGTTAATACTCAACTCAACGTTTCCTGAAGACATGAGAAACAACATTCTAAAGCATTACAAAGAGCTTGGCAAAAAGTATGGAATGCAAAACGCAGATGTTGCAGTGAGAAGCTCAGCAACTGCAGAAGATTTGCCAGGAGCAAGCTTTGCAGGACAGCAGGAATCTTATTTGAACGTTAGAGGAGAAAAAGATTTGCTTGAGTCATGCAAGAAATGCATTGCGTCATTGTTCACAAACAGAGCAATAGCTTACAGGCAAGAACGCGGCTTTGATCATTTCAAAGTTGCTTTGTCTATTGGAATCCAAAAAATGGTAAGGTCAGATAAAGCAGGCTCAGGAGTCATGTTTACAATTGATACAGAAAGCGGGTTCAACAAAACAATACTGATAAATGCAGGTCATGGATTGGGAGAAAACATCGTAAAAGGCCGCATCAATCCTGACGAGTATTACGTATTTAAAACAACACTTGACAGCAAGCACAATCCAATAATAAGCAGAAAGATTGGCAGCAAAGCAATAAAAATGATTTACTCAGGCAATAATGTTAAAAACATTTCCACAAGCGAGAAAGAAAGAAAAAATCCTGCTCTTAGCGATAATGAAATAATAATCCTTGCTAAGTGGGGCAAGATAATAGAAGAACACTACAGCAAAAAGCACAGGAGATATATGCCTATGGACATAGAATGGGCAAAAGACGGATTGAGCAAGAAACTGTTTATTGTGCAGGCAAGACCTGAAACAGTTCAGGCAGGAAAGGATATAGCAAAACTAGAAAGATATTCACTTAAAGGAAAAGGAAAAGTTCTTGCTACAGGAAGCAGTGTTGGCAGCAAGATAAGCACAGGAAAAGTGCATGTTATTGAATCAGTAAAACACATAAAAGAGTTTAAGCCAGGCGAGGTCTTAGTAACTGAAATGACTGACCCTGACTGGGTTCCTGTTATGAAACAAGCATCAGCTATTGTTACTAACAGAGGAGGAAGAAGCTGTCACGCAGCAATTGTAAGCAGAGAGCTTGGAATAACCTGCATTGTAGGAACAAATAATGCAACAAAAACTGTTAAGAATGGGCAGCAAGTGACAGTCAGCTGCGCAGAAGGAGAAAAAGGTTCGGTTTACGATGGAAAACTAAAGTTTGAGCTGAAAAAAACTGATTTGAAAAAATTGCCAAAGACAAAAACAAAAATAATGATTAACATAGGCAACCCTGAAGAAGCATTTTCCAAAAGCTTTCTTCCTGTTACAGGAGTAGGCCTGGCAAGAGAAGAATTCATAATCAACGATTATATAGGTGTACACCCACTTGCCTTAGTTCATTTTGACAAATTAAAAGATAAAAAAGCTAAAAAGAAAATTGCAGAGCTGACCCAAGGCTATAAAGACAAAAAAAATTATTTTATACAGAAACTGGCAGAAGGTATAGCAACCATTGCAGCATCATTTTATCCTGATGATGTCATAGTAAGACTTTCTGATTTCAAGAGCAATGAATACGCAAATCTCTTAGGAGGGAAAGAGTTTGAGCCTTTAGAAGACAATCCTATGCTTGGATGGAGAGGTGCTTCAAGATACTATGGTGATAAATTCAGAGATGCGTTTGCACTTGAATGCAAAGCATTGCTCAAAGCAAGAGAAGAAATGGGACTAAACAACATTAAAGTCATGGTTCCAATGTGCAGAAGCATTGAAGAAGGTAAAAAAGTAATTGCTGAAATGAAGAAAAACAGTTTGATTCAGGGAAAAAATGGGTTGGAAGTTTACGTAATGTGCGAAATACCAACAAATGTTGTACTGGCTGAACAATTTGCAGAAATATTTGATGGCTTTAGCATAGGAAGCAATGATTTAACACAAATGACACTTGGAGTTGACCGCGATTCTGAATTGGTAGCGCACATTTTTGATGAAAGGGACGAAGCAGTTGAATGGATGGTTAGCCATGTTATAAAAATTGCAAGACAGAAAAATAAGAAGATAGGTATTTGTGGTGATGCTCCAAGCATTTATCCAGAATTCGCAGAATTCTTAGTGGATTGCGGCATTGACAGCATTTCATTATCACCAGATGCTGTTGTAAAAACATTACTTACGGTTGCAAAAAGAGAGAAAAAGAAAAAATAATTAACTGACAACATTAGTTGGCTTTTTCTTTAGATATTCGTTGATGTTTTCTAAAGTTGTTGTAACAATTCTAACTAAAGCTTCACGGCTGTTAAATGCGCTGTGAGGGGTAATTATAACATTTTCCTGGTTTAACAGAATATGGTTCTCAAGCAAAGTTTTAATGTTTGCAGGAAGCTTTGCTGACAAAAGTTGCTTTTCCTCCTTAATCAACATTTCTTCCTCAAGAACATCTAAGCCAGCTCCTCCAAGTTTTCCTGATTTGATTTCTTTAAGCAACGCATTGGTTTCAACTAAACCGCCACGAGCAGTGTTAATCAATAATGCACCTTTTTTCATTTTTTTAATGTTATTGCTGTTTATCAAATGATGCGTGTGCTCGTTATATGGCGCATGAAGTGTTACAATATCAGAATTTTTGAGAAGATTGTCAAGAGTTGCGTATTTAAATCCAAGTTTTTTTGCCTCTTTGGTATTTTTCTTAATATCAAAAGCCAGCATGTTCATCTCAAAACCTTTAGCCATGCGGAGCACATGCAAACCAATATGCCCTGTTCCTATCACGCCAATAGTTTTTCCTTTAAGATCAAAACCACGCAAGCCGTCAAGAGAAAAGTTTCCTCGCCTTGTACGTTCAACTGCCTGCAAAACTTTTCTGGATAAAGCAAGAATCAAAGCAAAAGTGTGCTCAGCAACAGTATTTTCTCCATAAGTAGGAACATTAGAAACAATTATTTCTCTATTCTTGCATTCATTTAAATCAATGTGATCAAATCCAGTGGACATAGTTGCAATTAATTTTAGTTTTGGAAGCTTATTTAATAGTTCAAGCGTGATTTTAGACCAGACAAACCCTGCTATGATTTCAATATCTTTTATTTCATTCACATTAGAACTTGATAAAGGCTCGCTGAATAATTTCAGTTGATGTTTAGACATAGCTTTCTTTACCAGGTTTTCTTCCCATTCTTCCAGTTCAAAAAAAGCTATTTTAGCCATTAAATATCACTTATTCTAATCTTTTTTTCATACGCCTTTAAAAATTTAAGTATTTGTGGAGGAAAACATTGTACTTCAGCTTCCATTCTGCCAAGTTTCATCCCTGCAACAGCAGTAGCCATTTTTAATGCATTCTCTAAGCCTGATTCGTAATAAGTGTAAACAAAAGCCCCGCAGAAAACATCACCTGCTCCTGTAGTGTTTTTTACTTTAACAGGAAGACTAGTAACGTGCACAAACTTATTTCCATCTTTTGCATAAGCACCTTCTTTGTCTTTTGTTACAACAACAACGCGCCCTGGCAATGATTTCAAGATTGATTTAACGTCTTTTTTCTTTGTGAGAAAGCTGCCTTCTTCGTAATTAAGGATGATAACATCAAATACGTACTTGAGGTTTCTTAACTTGCGCTCAAATTCTTTCAGCATGGTAATGCCAGGAGCAAAAATAACAGGAACACTGTATTTTTTAGCCAGCTTAAGTGTTTTCAGAAATAAACCATAATTTTTCTTTGAAGTTAAGGAAGTTATCAGGATGTGCTTTGAATTTTCTATCATAGACGGAGTTACGTCGTTTTCACCAAGCAAATCGACTGCGCCATGATATACGAGCGCAGATTTTTCTCCTCCTGATATAAGATTTATTCCAACACCAGTGTTAGTATCTGTACGCTTAACGTAAGAAGTATTAATGTTTGATGTCCTAAGTTTTTTAAGAATAAAATCCCCAAAAACATTTTTGCCAAGGCAAGTCAGAAAAGCAGAACGACTCCCCATGCAGTCCATTGTTATGGCAACATTCAGCGCTGAGCCTCCTGAGCTTAAGTTTAAGTTTTCAACACGCGTTTTAGAACCAGCAGAAAGGTGAAGAAGGTACTCTACGTATTTTTTAGAGACATCAACTTTTTCCAAAGATTTCGTCTCAACAATAATATCAATCAAAGCACTGCCTACAATAAGATAATCATGACGTTTTGGCATAGCATAATACTTGCAAAAAAGTGTTTTTAATAGTTTCTATTTCTTAACTTTTCCCTGGGCTGCAACCATCTTCATCTTTTTAGCAATTTCTTTCGGGTTGCCTAAGTAATAATGCCTGATTGGCTTTAGATTGTTGTTGAGCTCGTAAACAAGCGGGACTCCAGTAGGAATATTAAGGCTAACAATTTTTTTATCAGAGATTTTATCGAGATACTTCACCAAAGCGCGTAAGCTGTTGCCATGGGCTGCTATGAGCACCTGATTATCCTTTTTTATTTCAGGCACAATTGCTTTTTTCCAGTAAGGAAGAACCCTCTTAACAGTATCCTTTAAGCTTTCAGTCAACGGAATATCTTTTTTGGCAAGGTCTTTATATAGAAAGTCTTTGCCAGGATAGCGCTTGTCTGTTTTCTTAAGCGCAGGCGGCCTTACAGAATAGCTTCTTCTCCACAAGAGAACTTGCTGCTCTCCAAATTTTATGGCTGTCTCTGCCTTGTTAAGACCTTGTAACGCTCCATAATGGCGTTCGTTAAGTCGCCAAGACTTGTGTACAGGAATCTGCACCAAACCCATTTCATGAAGCACAATCCTCAATGTTCTGGTTGCTTTTTTCAGTACAGAAGTAAATGCAACATCAAAAGTGTAGCCTTTCTTTTCCAGGATTTTCCCTGCTTTTTTTGCTTCTGCAATCCCTTTTTTTGTAAGTCCAACGTCAGTCCAGCCAGTAAACCTGTTTTCTTTATTCCATATGCTTTCTCCATGTCGTAACAAAACTAATTTAATCATAGCAAATCACCATACTTTGCTTTTTTTCCAAGCTCTTCTTCTATTCGCAATAATTGGTTGTATTTAGCAGTGCGGTCACTTCTGCTAGGAGCACCTGCTTTTATCTGACCGCAGCCAAGAGCAACTGCCAAGTCAGCAATAAAAGAATCTGATGTTTCTCCGCTTCTGTGGGATACCATTATGTTCCATTTGCTTGCCATTGCAAACTTTGCAGCATTAATTGCTTCTGTAAGCGTTCCAATCTGGTTGACTTTCAACAGCAAGCAATTGCATGACTTCTTTGCAACGGCAGTTTTTATTCTTTCTATATTGGTAACGAGCAAATCATCGCCAACTATCTGGATGCGGGAACGAGCTGTAAGTTCAGAAAAAGAATCAAAATCTTCCTGATGAAAAGGATCTTCCAGAGATACAATATCATGGCTATTTATCAGTTTCATGTAATAATCAATCAGTTCGCTGCTGCTGTAATTTCTATCTAATCCGTATACCCTGCCTTCTTTATCATAAAATTCTGAAGCAGCAGCATCAATTGCAAATGAAATCTTTTTATTATAACCTGCAACAGAAACAGCAGATTCTAAAAGCTCAAGAGTTTCTTCAGAAGAATCAAGATTAGGGGCAAAACCGCCTTCATCACCCACGTTAGTAGAAAGCTTCCCGTACTTTCGCGCAATTATTTTTTTCAGTTCGTGATATGTTTCTGTAACTGCGGCTGTAGCTTCACTAAAAGAGTTAAAATTTTCAGGAACAAGCATAAACTCCTGGATTTTTAAGTTGTTTGCCGCATGTCTACCACCGTTTATGACATTGCTGAATGGGATTGGTAATCTAAGTTTTTTATTTTTAATAACATCAAAAGCTAAGTAACGATAAAGGCTTTTATTTGAAGCAGAAGCTGCTGCTCTGGCAACAGCCAGACTAACAGCCAAGATTGCATTTGCTCCAAGAACAGACTTGTTTTCAGTACCATCAAGCTCAATCATTATCTTGTCGATTTCCTGTTGATTTTTGCAGTCTTTTCCCACAAGTCGTTTAGAAATTGTTTCATTTATGTTATTAACAGCAGTCCTTACACCTAAACCACCATATCTTCTTCCGCCATCTCTCAATTCAACGGCTTCAAATTTTCCAGTAGAAGCTCCGGAAGGAACTTCTGCCCTGCCAAAAATAGAGCCAGCATAAACATCGCATTCAACAGTAGGATTGCCTCGAGAATCAAGAATTTCTCTTGCTATTATTTTTTTGATTTTAAAATCCATACAAGACTAAATAGAAACAGAGTTTAAAAGCTTTACTCAGCCAATATAACTAGCATCCTGGCCTGGCTTGCTTGGTAAACCACGGGTGGATTTTTCCAGAACAGTTCCAGAAGTTTTAGCTGCTTCTTCTTCCAAAGCATCAATTTCATAATTCAATTCTTTCATATTTATGCCCAAAGAAAACTTCTTGTTAAGAATTCTGACTATTTCCCGAGCTCCTCTTATTCCAAGATACATTGGATGGCCATAGGTTTCTGCAAGAAAAGAAATTGCATTCATGTTTTTGCGCTTAGCAAGGCCAAGCAAAAGCCCGGACACTCCTATGATAGGGCCAACCACACCATAAAGTTTTTGTTCTGCAGATACTTCTTTGAGATATTTGCCAACAAATTCTTTAGAAGTTCCAGTACAGTAAACTTTAGGTTTTTTAGGAATAGAAGGCAATCCTATGCCTCCAAGAGTTATTAATTCAGTTCCATTGAAAGATTTAAGCATATCAAGCACAGCTTCTGAAAAACCATAAGATGATACTTCATCTATAGGCTGTGCATCTCCAGCAATAAAAAGAAAATCTCTGCCTTTTGATTTCTTGAAATAAACAGAAATAGCAGGAAGCTCTACAAGATTCTGTTCATTCACAAAAACAGAATGTGGCATGGAATGAGATGTAAATTCAAAAATTTTTTTTGCGTTGAGCTCTTCCACTATAAAATCAACAGAGACTTTTCCAACATTACCTATTCCTGGCAATCCTTCAATCAATATAGGATTGTTAAGTTTGGGTGTTTTTCCAGTTTTTATAAGTTTCCAGCCAGTCATAGTAAACTCTTTTCTTTCAACAATTTGTACTTTACCTTTCTCCTATAAGTGCCATATGCATCTTCAGGACTGAATTTTGCAGGCTTTGGAGCAAAAGCAGAGCCACAGCATGATTTCAGAGTATATTTGCTGCATTTAGAGCATTTAAGCATGTGCTTCATGGAAAGCACGAATGTGAGAGTGTTTTTATACTTTACGTTTCAACAAAAAAATCAAACCTTAATCTCAGAGAATTCTCCGTCGCTATTTTTTGATTTGATATAGCTAATAGCAGCCTTAGCAGATTTGTCAAGAGCAGCCTCAGCATCTTTGTAATTAGAAGCTTTGCATGAAAGCGAGTAAGTGCCTCCGCCAAGGCATTTCACTTCAGCACCAGCATCAACAGCTTTCTTAAGTGTTTCTTTTATGATTTCCACACCGTCCGAAGCGTAGCTTTCAAGGCTCAGCTTGCCTTTAGAAAATATAACTTCAGGCTTTAACCTATCCAGAATAACTTTTTTCAGCTCATCAGAAATATTTTTCGGAAGCTTTAATTCGGAAATTGAAAAAGAGCCACGGACTATCTCAGTAAAGCACTCAAAAAGAAGATAAAAATGCTCATTCACTTTTTCTGAAATAAGAGGATAAAGTTTTTTATGTTCCATGTTAAGATTAGAAGCAACAACATCCACTAATTTTTCAGCAAGCTTCTCTTTTTTCATCTCATTAACTTTATTGCGGCGCTGGCTTTCACTAACTCTTCGCAAAGACAAGTCAACATGACCACGCTCAGGGTTAACTCTCATTACTTTGCAGATAACAGACTTGCCCTCAACAACATAATCGCGAATATTGCGTATACGGCCAGGAGCAACTTCAGAAATATGAATCATGCCGTTAATGCCATACTCATCCATTCTTACAAAAACAGAATGGCTCTGAACAGAAGTAATAGTACACTGAACAAGCTCAGATTCTTCAGGAAAGCCTGATTTTTTTAATACCATGACAATAAAAACGAATCATTCCAAAACTTCTAAAACTCTTGATTTTATTCTTGACTTGCCGCCAGTAGGCTCAGCAACGTTTTTGCCGCAGACAAGACAGTCTACCACGCTAGAAACCTTGCCAAATATGATTTGTTCATTCTTGCATTTAGGGCATCTAATCTTTACAAATTTCGAAGTAGTTTCGCGTTGTAACATATGTAGAAGGGATAAGTAAGCGATTTAAAAAGCTATCGGTGACCTAACAAGCAAATCTTTATAAGAGTTGTTTAGTTGCTTTTTTCATGGCAGAACTTATTTTTGAAGATTTGAAGTTCGAGGAGAAAGAGGATAAGATAGTTGTAACTTTTCTCGATAACTTTTATTTTGAGGTTGGAAAGGAAGCGTTTAATGATGCCAAATTTGATTCTAACAAAGTAGAATTTGCTGGGTTAAGCGAAGAAGAAGCAAGGAATAAGATAAATGTTATTCTTGACAATGGTTTTGAGAATTTGAAGAGTAAAATAACCAACAAGCCAACTATTTACGTTAACAAATACTTTGGTTTGCCTCTTATTGGCAATGCTGGCTTTGGAATAACTGACAGAAACAGCAACATGATAGAGATAAAACCGGTTACAGGCTGTAATATGAACTGCAGTTTCTGTTCTGTTGATGAAGGATTAACAAGCAAAAAAACTTCAGAGTTGGTTATTGACAAAGATTATTTAGTGGAAGAAACAAAAAAGCTAATAGAAACAAAAGAGTGCGAGATGCACATTACAATAAATGCGCATGGCGAACCAACATTATACAAGCCAATGCCCGGATTGATTAAAGATTTATCGCAAATCAAGAATGTGAAAACAGTTTCTTTGATAACAAACGGTACATTACTAACAGAAGAATACATAGATAAGTTAGAAAAAGCTGGACTAACCAAATTAAATGTCTCTCTTAATGCTGTTAGTGAAAAAATGGCTAAAATTCTTGAAGGAAGCGGAAAATATGATGTTAATCACGTCAAAAGAATTTGCGAATATGCTGCTAAAAAGATAGAAGTTATATTAGCTCCTGTATTTGTTCCTGGCTATAATGATAATGAGCTTGGAGAAATGATTAAATTCGCCAAGAAGATTGGAGCGAAAATGGGCGTTCAGAACTTTCTTTATTACAAGCAAGGAAGAAAGCCTGCCAATACAGAACAAATGCCTTGGGAGCAGTTTTACGAAATGCTTAAGAAGCTGGAAAAAGAAAATGATTTTAAGCTTATGTTAGATGAAAGCGATTTTGGAATAAAGAAACTAAAGCCGCTTCCAAAACCATTCAAAAAAGACAATGTTGTTGATGCAGTGATAAAATGCGCTGGAAGATACCCAAACGAAGTAATTGCTGCTTCAGACAATAGAAATATAACTGTTACAAACTTCAAAGGAAACAACAAAAAAGTCAAAATAAAAATAACTGGAGATAAACATAACATATTTTACGGGAAAGCACTATGAAATTAAAAAGCATTGGATTGATTGTGTTTGTGATTGCAGCGCTGGTATTTCTCAGTGTTAAATTAAGTGCAATAGGTTATTCTGCGAGTGATGAGAATACTTATTACAAAATGGGGGAAATGGTTAGTGAAGGAAAGATGCCTTACAAAGATTTCTTTTTTGCTCATCCGCCACTGCAGATTTATTTGTATGCTGTTGTGTTTATGCTTTTTGGGTTTAATATTGGTGTTTTGAAATTTCTTTCTGCAATTGCAGCTGTGGTGACTGCTTATTATATTTTCAAGCTGCTTAATGAAAAATCAGAAGCTGCTGGAATGATTGGAACTGTATTATTTTTCTTCTCTCACTCTGTGCTGCTTTTCACGAGTTTTCCGACAGGAACTGAGTTTGTTATGATGTTCTCAATGGCAGGATTTTATTATTTCCATAAAAAAAAGAGTGTAAAAAGCGGCTTGTTGTTTGGAATAGGAGCATTAACAGGATTGCTTGCATTAATACCATTTGCTGTGATAAGTGTATGGCTTTTTATCAGGAATTTGAATGAGCTGAGAAAATTCTTAACAGCTTTCCTTGCTGTGTTTGTGATTGTAAACGCGTTTTTTGTGATAATAAGTAAAGGCGCATACATAACTCAAATAATCACTTACAACCTGCTTAAGCCAGAAGGAGTTATGGACAAATCTGCTCTAATTTCCAGGGTTATCGGCAAGAACTGGCTGATATTAGCTGCTGCTGCAACAGCTGTTTTTGCAAAAGGAAAATTCAGCAGCAGAGTAGCTGTTCCTTTGTTCATAGTAATAGCGTATGCTGCTGCGTTTACATTCATGAAAACAATTTTTGATTACTACTCGCTGGCTGTTGTTCCGTTCCTTGCTGTTCTTGCCGGACAAGGCTTGGCAGGAACTATGCAAAGTTTTAGGTTAAAGAAATTTTTTGCTTACCCAGCAATTGCTATTGTTATTCTTGTTATAAGTTATTTTAACTATAGCGACTTTTCTTCTAATGATACGTATGACTTTGAAACTGCAAGGGAAATTGCGAAGTTTGTGGAAGAAAATTCTGATAAAAACGAACTTATTTTTGGAGAAGATGCAACAACGCCTTTAATTTCCTTGCTTTCTCGTCGAGATATTGCGCTTGATTTTGTAGACAGCAATGACTTAAGATTCAGAACAGGACTGGAAGATTCTGAAAAAACACTAACTGAACTTAAAGAAAACTTAAGATTTTTTATTGTTAGAAGATTGAATTTTGGGGAAGGGGTTAAGCTAACTTATGGATTAACTACGCTTCCTGAATTTGATTTGTTTCTGAAGGAAGAATGTGAAGTTGCTAAGAAATTTGAAACACCATGGAATGGTAAAATGAAAGAATATTATGTTTACGATTGTGATTGAAATAAGAGTTTTCTAATGAGTTTTGGTTTGAAAAGCAGTCAAAAACGTCCCAAACAACCCTAAAAACAGGTAAAATATTATTTGGATTTAACCCCTGTAACAACCTCAAAAAGCAGTATAAACGCGAAAAAAGGTGATAAAACGGCAAATTAAGGGTTAGCAAGATGAGGTAAAAGAGAAAAAGAGGTAGCGATTGGGATTTTTAACTATTCTTAGCAGAAGCTAAGATAATAAAAATAAATTTAGAAAAAAGGGTTAAAAAAAGAAAAGGTGGCTTTTAAGCCACTTTTACTCAGTTGTTTCTTCTGTGGTTTCCTCAGTAGTCTCTTCGGTTGTTTCTTCTTCAGTAGTTTCTTCAGGTTCTTCAACCACAACTGGCTTTGGAGCAGGTGCAGCAACACTTATGTCGCTGAAACTTGTTCCAGTAACTTCAACTTCCATACCACTTAGCTTCTCAGTGTCTTGCCATTGTTCATAGTTGGCGACTACACGAGCTGCTCTTCTAGTATCAGAAGCATCCATACCAGCTACAAGCATTGCAATTTTTCCGTTTGCATTCTCGTAAAGCTTAATCATGGCTTTTCCTGTTGTGAAATCTT